>Ga0209573_1000384_pt1 | contig 97973 bp, 68 predicted proteins | sample TNRBio252014_DNA_FD_185870 | JGI IMG/M metagenome (GOLD analysis project Ga0209573, IMG submission 185870) | Wastewater treatment Type I Accumulibacter community from EBPR Bioreactor in Madison, WI, USA - TNR Reactor_6/25/2014_ DNA (SPAdes)... | ecosystem: Engineered > Bioreactor > EBPR >...
AATACCACGCTCAAAATTGAAAAGTGCGGTAACTATTATTGGGAGTTTTAACTTCTACCCTCCCCTCTCCGTGCGGAGAGGGGCTTTTTTATTGATTATCAAGGTTTATTGCGCTTGGTCGCCCCTTAACGTGCGGATCGTGCTAAAAAAAATAAAGCCTGCCCCACGAATCGGAACAGGCTGAACGTTATATAGCTGTTTTTTTCAGCGATTGGTCGAATGTAAGCAGGTTAGCTGATCGAGATTTGCCGTCTGAGGGGTTTCACTTCATCGCGGGGAATATTAACGGTGAGGATACCGTCTTTATATTCGGCTTTAATGTCGTCCAACTTCGTGCCGTCCGGGACATGGAACGTGCGCGTGAATGAACCGTAATATGACTCTACGCGGTGATAGGTTTTGTTTTCTTCCTTCACGAACTTACGTTCGGCACTGACCGAGAGCGTATTTTTGTGCAGCTCGATCTTGAAGTCGTCTTTTTTGAAGCCCGGCACGGATAGATGTACTTCAAAACCTTTTTCGGTTTCCACCACATCGGTTTGCGGGATGAAGTTGGTTTCCTGTGCCACGTTGGCTAAGGCGTTGTGAAAAACGCGGTCAAAAAATGAACCGAAACGCGGGAAATCTAAGTCGTTGCGTTCGATGGGACGGATTAATCTGGTTTCCATGTTGGTTTGATTTTGAGGTTTCAAGAATGATTTTGATTAATGATTGCTCACCATAGCTTGTTCCAAAATAATACCAACGAGAAGTGTGTGTCATTTTGGCACATTATTAGCTAATAATTGAATACAATACTGTCATTTTGACATATTTCCAAATAGAGATTCGGTTTGTTCTATCTCTATACCATTGATTACCAAGGCTTTTTTTTGACTTTATTTTGTCTTAGTCCCTCGACTTTAGTCAAGGGACTAACCCTTTCCGGCTATTTTTATGTTTTATTGAGACGTAGTACCCGTACTTTTAGTAAGGGGGTAAAACAATCAAGAGCAGAAATTTTGCACTTCATAAACGGTGGTTTCGCAAAAAGACTAAATACGACAAAAACTGCGAACTCATGCGCCAAACGGAAATCGTTATTGAAAAAAGTGCCTGATTATCGGTTGGTTTTAATCCTGCTATCCAAGTAAGCCCTCTTTACTCCAAAGAAGGCGGTAATGATGATATAGCGTACATTTATTAAGCTGATTAAGTGAAAACGACTCAAAACAAAGCAGACTGATTCACGTCCGTAAGGGGTAAGATCAAATCGGAATGGTCATAACGTACGTTGCCGACTTTGTTGGAGACGCGGTAAAAGCTAAACCGACGGCTATGAGGTGGGCTGAAAAAGGACTGCAATACGTCCAAGTCGGTAGTCGGTTGCAACCATTCCTGTTCCTGCTCCGGTGTGAGGATGAGGGGCATACGGTTATGAATGACGCTAAGGGCAGGGATAGCTTCACGGGTCAACAAGGCAAAGGAAAACAAAGTTGTACCGTCCGGTGAATGATGTTCTTCCCACAGTCCGGCAAAGCTGAATAACGGTTCATTTTCAATGCTGATGCGATATACCTTTTTCATACTACCAACGGATGACCATTCGTAATAAGCATCGGTAGGCACTAAGCAACGGCGCAAACGGAACGCATCCGCAAAACTACGTTTATCGGTAATAGTTTCGCATCGTGCATTTATCAGGGGTGCGTTTCCCGTCGGTTCAGTCTGCCACGTGGGTACAAGTCCCCACTGAAAAAGGCGTAAACTCCACGTATCTTGATTTTCGGGCAAGATGATGGGTAAACGTTGCATCGGCGCACAGTTGTAACGCGGGCTTAATTCGACGGTATCATCATCATTAGCCAAGCGGTAACGCGCCCGTAATGTTGCCGTATCGGCGGTTAATCCAAATCTGCCACACATAGGAGAAATAAAGTTGGTTAGAGGGGCAATGAGACCTCAATATACATTTCGTAACTGAAATAAGGGTAAGAGGCTGTTCAAAAATTATAATCTGTTGAGCATTAGGGCGATGGAGGCACATTGAACGGTAGCGATCGCAGAGGCAATCGTATGTTCATATTCGCGGTTGAGTCTTCGGAAATGGCGGAACCAACCGAACGTTCGTTCAACGACCCATCGTTTGGGCAAGACTTCAAAGCCTTTTTGTTCCTCCTTTCTTTTGACGACCTTGAGTTCAAAACCCAACTCTTGGGCAATCCATTCCGCAATCGGACCGGCATAACCGCCATCCACGTAAACGATTTTGGTTGCCGGAAATTTGCTTTTAACATCCACTACTAATTCCCGAAAGCCTTTACGGTCTTGAATGCCGGCACTGTGAACTAAAAGTGCGATCAAAAAGCCTTGACTATCAACAGCTATATGCCGTTTGCAACCCTTCGTTTTCTTACCGCCATCATACCCCACCGCTTCGCTGACAAAAGCATCCGAACGATTCGTTTGGCTGTCAATAATCACATAAGACGGATCGTTGGGGTGATTGGCGCGCTTTCGCAGTTCAACGACCAAAGCATCATTCAATTGTTCTAACCAGCCTTCGTCCCGAAGCTTGCTGAAATAATAGTAAACAACATTCCGAGTCGGGTAATATTTCGGAAGCATCCGCCACTGACAAACCGTTTTAATCAGGTAGCTGATCGCTTCCCGGATTTCCCAAAAATCGTATTTGCGTTTCCGTTGGAAGATTTCAAACCAGACTTATTTCTATAAATTTGTGAATGAACGCGGTTCTTGACATAAAGAAAGCCCCAAATACCGCCTCTTTGGGGTTATTCACAAGCTAACTTTCATTTTTGAACAGCCTCTAATTCTTCCACAGCCCGTCATTCCACCTTATTTTAAGCCTGTTTATATTTTATTCGCCGATCTTGAACGAAAGATAAGTAATTTTTGCTTTATGGAGCATGGCTTATTTCTCACAGCAGACGCTCGACTTTTTCCGCGACCTCAAGCAAAACAACAACCGTGATTGGTTTAACGCCAACAAGAAGATTTACGAAACGCAAGTCAAACAGCCGTTCATCCGTTTGGCGGAGGACTTGATGGCGGAAATGCGACAACTCGAACCTGACTTTCCCGCCATTCCGGCTAAGGATTGCCTCTTTAGGGTTAACCGCGATACCCGTTTCGCCAAAGATAAATCACCCTACAAAGACCATGCAGGCTTGTTCATCTGTAAAAGGGGAAAGAAAGCGGAATATCCGGGCTTTTATATCCACATTACGGATGATGAATTTTTTGTAGGTGGCGGACTGTGGCAACTCTCCCCCGAAAATATCAAAAAGGTTCGGACAGCCATCCTGCACCATACGGATGAGTTCTTGAGCATCCTCAGCGGCGAAACCTTCAAAAAATACTATCCCGATGGGCTGCATCGGGGGCAAGTGAACATCATCCTGCCGGCGGAGTTTAGAGCATTGGAAAAACACGTACCGGTGATCGCCTACAAACAGTTTTTCGTAATGCAAAGATTTGAACCGAAAGCCATTCTGTGGGAGGAGCTCCTCCCCAACTTATTCAAAGCCTACCAAGCGGGCTTCCCGTTGTTTCGATTTTTAGGGGAAGCCGTCGGATAATCTCCCACTAATCTTCTACATAACGCACGTTTTTCGTCTTTTTGGTGGCTTCGGACTGATGCGGTACTTTGACCTTTAAGTCATTGTTAACCGTGATGGTCCGTTCAAATTCCGATTCGTAGTTCTCCTGCCAAGCATTTTCTTGCTTGATGAAATCTTCCTGCATCTTACCGACGGTATATTTTAACACCGACCGCGTGAGGGCAGGGGCAAAAATGCGCCACAGGATTTGTAACGCCAGAAAAAACAGAAATACGCCCAGCAAAAATTGAAGCATGGTAATTAATATAGTTTAGTTGATGAGTACGGGTTGAAGGTGCTTATTGATGACTTTTTGGTAAAATTCCTCATAACGCGGAATGATATTATCCTTAGAAAAATGATGCGCACGACGCACGGCATTCTTAGAGAAAACCTCATGCGTTTCGGGCGAAGAAAGAATTTCTAAGGTACGTTTTGCCATGCCTTCCACATCCCCTATTGGACAAAGATAGCCCGAAATGCCGTTTTCCACCAATTCAGGCAAACCTCCAGCATCCGACCCAACCACAGGCAGTCCGCAAGCCATCGCCTCCAATGCCGCCAAGCCGAAACTTTCATTCTCCGACGGCATCAAAAACAAATCTCCCACGGGTAGTACGTCCTCGATCACATCTTGGTTACCTAAAAAGACTACTTTTTCATCATAACCGTCGTTTCGGGCTTGATCTTCAATATCATAGCGTTCGGGACCATCACCTACAAAGATCACTTTGACGTTCATCTGTCGGCTGACAATCTTGAATACATTGTACACGTCCATCGCTCGCTTGACTTTCCGAAAGTTGGATGCGTGTAATAACATCGGCTGTTCTTCGGAGGCTAAGCACCGGCGGCGGTCTTTGCACCGATAATCGGCATTGAATCGGACGGTATCAATGAAGTTAGGGATGACCTCGATTTCATTCTGAACGTTGAAATTGGCATACGTGGCTTCCTTTAGGTATTCGGAAACAGAGGTAACACCGTCGCTTCGATTAATGGAAAAGGTTACGACGGGCAGGTAGGCTTTGTCTTTGCCGACTAAAGTTATATCCGTGCCGTGCAAGGTTGTGATGATTGGCACATATATGCCTAAATCTTTCATAATGCTTTGCGCCAAATAAGCACTGGAAGCATGAGGTATGGCATAATGTACATGCAAAACATCCAACTGATGATGCAGGGCTACGTCCACCATTTTGCTGGCTAAAGCTGACTCGTAGGGTACGTATTGAAACAGCGGATAATTCTGGGGGTTGACCTGGTGGAAAAAAACGTTGCGGTTGAAGCCCGAAAGCCGGACTGGGCGATCATACGTAATGAAGTGTACGGTATGATTGCGGAGAGCTAACTCCTTACCCAATTCGGTGGCGACGACCCCGCTTCCGCCAAAGGTCGGATAGCAAACGATGCCTATTTTCATATCTGTTGTAATAGAAGAAACACGGCTTCCAAAGCATGACGAACGGTTGTTCCATAGGTAATGAAACCGTCCTGATGCCCTGCCATGATGATCGTATTAACGCCGTTCACGCCGATTTTGTTAGCTTGGAATGCTGATTGTTGTGCCATTTCGGGCGTTCCGTAGGCATATTTAACGTCTACCGTCGGTAAATTATGTAGTCCGTAATGCCAAATCAAGGCATGATGCCCGTGAATGACACAATTTACATTTTTATTATGCTCATAGATGGCGGCATGAGTCAGCGATTCGGATGAAGCGGGCATCATGCCGGTATACCAAAGTTTATTCCGTAAAATATCCCATTTTGACACGAAAGCTAAATGTTCCTCCATCAAATGATCCAATGCCCCTGTTTGCGAACCCGTGATGAGGAAACCACCCGCTACCCGAACGCTCACGTTCCCGTAACCGATGCCGTCCGTCACCCCGATCAAGCCGTATTCCCAAAGGATTTGGCGCAATTCGATCAATTCATCAGCACCTTCCAATGGGGGAAGATGGATGGATTCAGCAACGGCTTCAAACTTGATGACACCTTCATCAATGATGCTCATGGGAAATGATTTAAGGATTAGCAAAAGTTAGCCTAACCTTTGGAACGCCAAATGGTATGTAATATAGCAAGAATAACTCCTATCGACTAAATATCCGTACAGCGATTACTACGTATTTGCTTCTTAGGTTATTCGTACTCCTATTAACAACATATCATCCGTTTGCTCGATGTTACCTTTCCAGTCATTGAACTGCTGGATCAGGTTTTCATTAATGGAGTGAATAGATGAGGCACTGTCGTTAACGATGATCTCTCGCAAAGGACGTGTGGTCATCTTTCGGGGCGCGCTACCACTATTTCCGCCGAACTGATCGGTATAGCCGTCCGAAAATAAGTAAATCAGATCGCCCTGCGCTACATGAATCACCGTTTGGGTAAACGGATAGTCAACGGGTGTATGACCGCCGATACAGTTTTTCTCGGATTTGTATTCGATTAATTCATTATTTCGGAAGTGAAACAGGGGTCTGCCCGCACCGGCAAAGATCAAGTTCCTGCTGATTCGATCATAGCGACATAGCGCAATATCCATACCATCCAAGGGATGATTATCCGATTTTTGGCGTAATTTGGCTAATAAGGCTTGATGCAGTTGGGTTAAAGCATGAGCCGGCTCGATACCGGGGTTAGACTTAACGATGTCCGTCAATAAATTATTACCCATGATGGAAAGGAGCGCGCCGGGTACGCCATGTCCGGTACAGTCGGCAGCGGCGAAATAAATAACGTCCCCCTGTATCTCATACCAATAAAAATCACCGCTGACTACATCTTTCGGACGTAAATAAATCTCGGAATCAGAGAAAAACTGATAGAAAGCATCAGTAGCGGGAAAGAGCGCGTCCTGTAATCGGCTAGCGTAAACGATACTATCCTGAATGTCTTTATTTTTTTCTTCAACGATTTGCTTTTGGTGCTGAAGTTCTTGGGTACGCTCGGTTACTTTTCGTTCCAAACCGGCGTAGAGTTCGGTATTTTCGAGATGGATCGCCGCTTGCGGGGTAAAGAGATTCATAAATTCATTAACTTCCCTGCCGAAGGTACTATACCGGTCAAAATGCTCTAAATAAAACAAACCCTCCAGCCGATTATCCAGAATAATAGGTATTACATAAAGGGACTTCGGTTTGTATTGCTGAATGTAGGGATCACTACCCCAAGGCTGAACGTTCGCATTGCTGACGTTGATGGTAAGCCGTTTATTTAATGCCTGTTCTATTAGGGTAAAACAAACCTGTGTATTATCATCGGGTATGATGGGTGGAAGCTTTCCCAAACTACCCAACGCATCTACTTTCTTATAAATGACGGGTTGAAATAGTTGGTCATTCTTGAATTGAAACAATGCTACCCGCTGGGCTTTGGTATGATCGATGATGATTTCAGCCAGCTTTTGGAATAATTCTTCGGATTTATTCGCCCTACCCAAAATTTTCGAGGCAAAATAGAGCGATTCCATGATATTCGTTTGCTGGGTGATCTGTTGTTTTTGTTGAAAACTACGCACCGCCTCTTGTATGGTCATTATTAAATCCGTAGGCTCCCAAGGTTTGGTAATGTAGCGATAGAGTTTAGCTTCATTCAGCGCACGACCGACGGCATCGGCACTCGCTTGCCCCGTCAGTAATATTTTATTGGTATCGGGGGTTAATCGGTGCATCCGTACCAAGAGTTCATCCCCCGTCATGTTAGGCATCATTTGATCGGAGATGATGACCGCCAACTTTTGCCCACTGTCCATCAAACTTTCGGCTACTTCCAGAGCTTCTTCCCCGCTATTTGCCGTTTCATACTCATAATCATCCCCTAATTGGGCATCTAACTGCGCAGAAAGGGCATCTAAGATGACGCGTTCGTCATCTACACAAAGAATAATAGGACGTTCCATAATAGTGTGAGTTGTTTGTTAGATTCTGGTGTTAGATAGTGTTTTACTCGGATAAAGTTTGACGAATCAGGGGGAGAAAATCCTCCCGAGTCCAAGGTTTACGCACAAATTTGAAATCCGTTACCAGATTCTTCAATCGTTCTACGGCATCTTCATCGGCATGACCCGAAAGCATGATTAATTTAACTTGGGGCCACTTTTGGTGAACTTCCAATAAGAACTTATCGCCTTTCTGGACAGGCATCAACCAATCACAGATGATTAATTTAAGCGGAAGACCATCCGAAGCCAAATCATCAATCAATTCCCAAGCTTCGTCCACGTCGGATGCCGCTTCATAGTCATAGTCTTCTCCGAATTCGGAGCGTAGTTGGGTCGTTAAGGTATCGGTAACGATCTTTTCATCGTCCACACACAGGATAACGGGCAGTGCCATAAATTTATGTTGGGTTTAAGTTAGTTTAAAGATGAATCACGGAAAGCAGAGGGTTCATGTGATACAGACGTGGTAACCATCTCCGGATTGTTTTCCGGTTGAAACGGAATCGTAACCGTAAAGCAGGTGCGTCCGGGTTCGGAATCCACGTGGATTGTCCCCTGATGTTTTTCGACGATTTTACGGCAAATATCTAATCCTAATCCCGTTCCCTCGCCTTGCGGTTTGGTCGTGAAGAAGGGTTCAAAGATGCGCTCTTTAATTTCGGGCGGAATGCCGGGACCATTATCGGTGATGCTGACAATAGCATATTCATCTCCTTGTCGGCTGATTTCAACGGTCAGATTCCCGTTGTATTTCATGGCTTGCGCGGCGTTGTGGATAATGTTAGTCCATACTTGCCCAAGTTCATCTCCATAACCTAAAATCGGTGGAATTTCCTTATCGAACTTGCGTTCAACCGTTACCCCGTGTTTGAGTTGGTTATGATACAGGGTTAAGATCACTTCTAACGAATCCACTAAGTCCACCACCTCTAACTTTTCATCCTGCTGGAAGTGCGAGTAACGTTTGAGCGCGTAAACGGTTTTGCGCGTCTTGGCTGCTGCCTGCCCGATCACGTTTAGGTTCGATTTCATCTGCGCCAAATGATAGGACGTTTGGATGATCTCTTTACTATTCGGTAAGTGGAGTAAGGGTATATAGGTCGTTAATTCCCCGCGAATACCGTTGGTAACCAAGCGTTTGGCGATGTCTCTGGCATTGTCTACTCCCGCTTCTTGGAGGGTTTCTTGGAATTGCTTACTTAGATTGCGTTCGTCGCGGGTGGTGAGTTCTTCCCGATTCATCATGGATTCTTCTACTAATTGCAGGAATAGGTTACGCTGGTCATCATTCAGATTCATCAGCAATACGGGCAGTTCACGGATGGCTAAGGGTAAGAAATCCGACATGTTTTCCGCCGCCGCCTTGATCGCCGCTAAGGGCGTATTGATTTCATGGGCTACACCCGCAATAAGTTGCCCCAATGATGCCAGCTTTTCCGACTGAACGACGCGAAACTGAGCGTTTTGCAGTTCATCCATCGCATTTTGGAGTTCTCCCGTTCGTTCATTTACGCGGTCTTCCAAACTTTCGTTGATGACTTTGATTTCGGTTGCCAGCTTTTGAGCTTCGGCAAGCATTCGTTCCGTTTTTTCGGAAGTCTTTAAGTTAAAGATCGTAACCGCCGATTTAGAGGCAACTTCTTCCGCAAAAGCAATATCTGCCGGCGTGTAAGCATGAAAGGATGCCAATTCAATAACGCCTACGGATTGCCCTTCAAACAACAGCGGAATCAGTAATAAATATTTCGGTGGCGCAGAACCTAAACCAGAGTCAATGTTCAAGTAATTGGAGGGAATATCACTGATTATCAGCGTTTTACCATCCTTTAATACTTGCCCGTGTGCGCCCTCACCCGCCAGATAATCCTTGATAATCGGTTCAACCTGATCGGAAACGAAATATCCCGCCATGCTTGGCATTGATTGATTTTCATCATGGATCACGAAAATTGCCCCCTGCTCGGAATGGAGGTATTTGGCTAAGTTTCTAACTAAATCGGTAGCCAACGATTCGATGGTAAAATGCTTACGGAGCAGGTCTGAAAAGTAAGCGATTCCGTTGGTTTTGCGCTGACGTTCATCTTCTTCCGTACGAATGAGGTTCAGCCTTTCCCGCATCGTCCGTAAGGTTTGGATGACAGGATCATTTTGATCTTGAATGGCATCTAAGCCGGTATAGTCGTTGGCAATAACCTGTGTAAGAATTTTGGCAGTACGATTCTTTTGATCTTCCTCTTGCTTAACGTATTGATGGGCTTTGGCGCGTTCTTTGGCTACATGAATGTAACTAAACGCCACACTTACCGCCCCCAACACCAAAACAAGAATCGGGAACATTTCCGTGAACTGTTTGCCTTCGGGCGTAATGGAAAATACGGGCGATGCCTGCATGAAAAAGTAAAAGAATGCCGGCACAATCAAAAGCGTTACCGAAAGCAAGATCGGTAGGGTTTGGGAGGGTTTTACTTCCGCCATGATCGGTTTTAGTTAGTTTTTTCGTGATTATTGTGCGTCGTCCGATTTATAGTTACGAATTTCTAAATATCCCGAATCTCCGTTGCCGGCATTTTCAGCGGGGTTATTGCTTCCGTTGCCTTTTGATTTCCCGTTACCGTTTTCTTTGAGTTCGCGGTAGGCTTGGGCTAACTGTTCGGCGTGCTGGCGGAGTACCGTTTCGCGTTGTCGGGCTTCCTCCTCAATATGCTGGGCTTTTTCGAGTGCGTTTTTGATTTGGTCAGCCTGTTCCACTTGGGAGGTGATGTCGAATCGAACGCCGATGTATTTTACGGGTTTGCCTTCAGCTCCCATGATGGGCGTAATGGTGGATGCCACCCAGTAATAAGTACCATCCTTTGCTCTATTTTTGATGATGCCTTTCCAAACCAAACCGCGCGAGATGGTACGCCACAGATCATCAAAGATCGCCTGCGGTTGGTGTCCCGATTTGAGAATGCGGTGATTTTGCCCTAAAAGTTCCGTTCGATCATATTTGGCAATCCGGCAAAATTCATCGTTCACAAAGATAATATCGCCTTTCACGTCTGCCTCGGAAACAATCGCCGCGTTGTTGAGGGCGGAAACATGCCCTGCCAACTCAATTTGCGTGCGCTTCATTTCTTCTTGGGAAGAAAGGAGTTCTTCGGCTTGCTGGCGGATTTCTTCTTCTTGGGATTGGGCTTCTTCTAAGGAAACACGGATTTGCTCGGATTGGGTTACTTGCTCGGTAATATCGAAACGAACGCCGACATACTTCACGGGTTTACCATCCAAACCAATAATGGGCGTAATGGTGGATGCCACCCAGTAGTATGAACCGTCCTTCGCTCTGTTTTTGATGACTCCGCGCCAAACGTGTCCTTTAGAGATCAACCGCCAGAGTTCTTCAAATATTTCTTGGGGTTGGTGTCCTGATTTCAGAATGCGGTGATTATTGCCCAGAAGTTCCTCCCGACTGTATTGAGAAATGCGTGTAAATTCATCGTTAGCAAAGATAATATCACCCCGTAAGTCCGCTTCGGAGACGATCGCCGCGTTATTGAGGGCGGAAATCTGTCCCGCTAACTCCACCTGCACGCGCTTCATTTCCTCTTGGGTAGAAAGGAGTTCCTCGGCTTGCTGGCGCATTTCTTCCTCTTGGGCTTGGGCTTCCTCTAATGCCTGCTGGATTTGAGTTTCCTGTTCTTTCATCTTAGTGATGTCGATGGCAAACTTCATGATCTTGTAGGGTTTACCCACTTTATCCAAGACGGGAAAGTAATACCCTCTGATCCAGACTACTTTACCATAACTATTGATCCGCAAAAAGTCTTCGTTAAATGATTCTCCGTTATTGAGGCGTAACCAGAAGTCTCTATAATCATGGGATTGGGCGTATTCTTTCTCGACGAAAAGGGAGTGATGCTTACCTTCCACCTGCGACCATTCATACCCCATCAAGCGAAGGAAGTTGGTGTTGGCTTTCAGGATGTTACCTTTCAAGTCAAATTCCACCACACTTAACGCTTTGTTGATAGCAGAAAGGTTGCTTTGAATCTCAATGTTAAGGCGTTGCATTTCCTCTTGGGATGCGGCTAACTCTTCTGCATTTTGGCGAATTTCCTCTTCTTGGGCTTGGGCTTCCTCTAAGGCTTGTTGAATCTGATCTTCCTGCTCCTTCATCTTGGTGATGTCGATAGCAAACTTCATGATCTTGTAAGGATTGCCAAATTTATCCAAAACAGGGAAGTAATAGCCTCTGATCCAGACTAATTTGCCGGTACTATTCACCCGCACAAAATCATCATTGAACGATTCTCCGTTTTTAAGCCTTAACCAAAAGTCCTTATAGTCAACCGATTCTGTGTATTCTTTCTCGACAAAGAGGGAATGATGTTTACCCGATATTTGCTCCCATTCATATCCCATCAAACGTAAGAAGTTAGGATTGGCTTTCAGAATGTTTCCTTGTAGGTCAAATTCCACCACACTTAACGCTTTATTAATTGCCGATAGGTTGCTTTGAATCTCAATGTTGAGGCGTTGCATTTCCTCCTGAGCGGCGGCAAGTTCTTCCGCGTTTTGGCGAATTTCTTCCTCTTGGGCCTGCGCTTCTTCTAACGCCTGCTGAATTTGCGTCTCCTGCTCCTTCATCTTGGAGATGTCGATGGCAAACTTCATGATCTTGTAGGGATTGCCTACTTTATCCAAGACGGGGAAGTAATACCCCCTGATCCAGACTAATTTGCCGGAACTATTCACCCGCACAAAATCGTCGTTGAACGATTCACCGTTTCTAAGGCGTAACCAAAAGTCCTTATAGTCGGCAGATTCGGCGTATTCATTTTCTACGAAAAGGGAGTGATGCTTACCCGATATTTGCTCCCATTCATAACCCATCAGGCGTAAGAAATTAGTATTCGCTTTAAGGATATTGCCATTGAGGTCAAATTCCACGACGCTTAACGCTTTATTGATGGCAGAAAGGTTACTTTGGATTTCAATGTTGAGGCGTTGCATTTCCTCTTGCGCGGCGGCAAGTTCTTCGGCATTTTGGCGGATTTCCTCCTCTTGCGACTGGGCTTCCTCTAAGGCATGTTGGATTTGTTCGGCTTGGGCGACTTGTTCGGTGATGTCGAATCGGACACCGACGTATTTAGTAGGTTTGCCTTCCGCATTCAGAATGGGGGTAATGGTGGACGAAACCCAATAATAAGTACCGTCTTTAGCTCTGTTTTTGATGATACCCCGCCAAACGTGTCCGCGCGAAATGGTACGCCAGAGGTCTTCAAAGATGGATTGTTCCTGATGCCCTGATTTAAGCATCCGGTGGTTGTTGCCGATTAATTCATCACGGCGGTATTTCGCAATTCTGCAAAATTCGTCATTGACGAAAGTAATATCGCCGCGTAAGTCTGCTTCAGAAACAATCGCGGCGTTATTCATGGCGCTAACCTGACCGGCTAACTCCACTTGGATACGACTCATTTCCTCTTGGGTTGCGGATAACTCTTCGGCTTGCTGGCGCATTTCTTCTTCTTGAGCTTGCGCCTGCTCTAAGGCTTTTTGAATCTGCTCTGCTTGAGCAACTTGTTCCGTGATCTCAAAGCGCACGCCTACATACTTAGTCGGTTTGTGGTCTAAGCCCAAGATCGGGGTAATCGTGGAAGATACCCAGTAGTGTGAACCGTCTTTGGCTTTATTTTTAATCACGCCACGCCATACTTTACCTTTGGAGATGGTTGCCCATAAGTCCTCAAAAATCTCTTGGGGTTGATGTCCCGATTTTAGAATGCGGTGATTATGACCGATTAATTCCTCCCGACGGTATTTGGCAATACGGCAAAATTCATCATTGACGAAGATCATATCTCCCTTTAAGTCGGCTTCCGAGACAATCGCGGCGTTATTCACTGCGGAAATTTGTCCGTTTAATTCTACCTGAACGCGCTTCATTTCTTCCTGCGTAGCGGCAAGTTCTTCCATATTTTGGCGCATCTCCTCTTCATTCGCCGCTAACTGATTGGCTAAATTTTGCGATTCTTGTAAAAGGCGCAGGTTACGCTCATTATTCCGTACACTGTTCAACGTAACGGCAATATTTTCCGCCAAACGCTCGATGAACTCGATCTTATATCGCTCAATCGGATGAAAAGAAGCAAATTCCAATACACCATACATTTCATTATTCGCCAATAAAGGAACGACTAATAAGGAAGAGGGGATGCCCTCACCTAAACCCGAAGTGATCGTGATATAATTCTTAGGAATATCGGTTAAATAGATTGTACCTTTCTCTAAAGCAGATTGACCGACTAAGCCCTCACCCAATTTGAAGGATCGCTCGATGTATTTTTTCCGCTCATACGCATAAGCGGAAAGCAGTTGTAATTCAATGGTACGATTATCATCTTCATGGGCGATGAAGAAACCGCCCTGTGTAGCACTGATATACTGCGTTAAACGGGAGATGATGGCATCAGCAAAGGTCTGTACATCTAAGTTAGCACTCAAGATTTCGCTGATTTCAGCAAAACCTGCTATCGCCCAGTTGCGCTGTGCTTCATCTAAAGCTACGGTACGTAAACGATCACGCATCTCAACCAACGCAGCACCTAACACGTCATTATCGCCTGATACTACAAATTCAGTTTCAAATTTGCCCTGACCTACGTCCGAAGCAAAAGCCGCGGCTTTGCCTAAATTTTCTGAAACTTGGTTGATACCGAGGGCAATTTGTCCCAATTCATCATTAACTTGGACGTTTTCAATTTTGGCTGTCTCGCCTTTCTTCAATCGGTCTAAGGCACGAATGATCTTGCCGACAACCTTGATTCGCTCATTAAATAATAGAAAAGGCACAAATACCATAACCATCATCGCCAAAGCCACTGCAAAAATGCCCCAAAACCGAATGGAATTGATACGAGCTTCCAACGTAGCGTTTTGGGTGGCGGACAGTTGGTTTTGTTCGGCTTGGAAGGCGGAAAGATTGGTCAGCACCTTCGCAAAATCAGATGCCAATGCAGTGGAGGCTATCCGGTCGGCGGATGCTTTGTTGCCCGCTTTTAGCGAATCAATATATGCCTTAATGCCAGCATGATACGCCTGCACATAGCGGTTTAACTCCAATGCCGGTAGGGAAGGCTTTACATTTTCGGCATTAGTAGGTAATTGGGCGATGAGTTGGGCTAAAGTTAACTCTGCCCCCTGTATCTTGAATACCGTTTGGTCGAATTCTTCGGGGGTTTCGGCTTTCCGCAGGTCGGTCAGCAGCAGATGGCGATCCGAGAAACCGGACTTAATTTGTTCAATCTGTTGGGTAAAGGCTTGATTTTGGGATGCCGTTAATTCAATTTGGCGATAAGAGCGGAAAGTGAGCCATCCTGCTAAAAGAACCGTAATAGCAGAGACCGCAATAAGAATAATCAGCCTGGCTTGCAGACTGAACAATTTAGTAGTGGTAACCATGAGTCGTTAGATTAATCGTTTTAATTAGCGTATAGAACCTGTTGAGCTTAGTTAATGTTTTTCAACTGATAAATGATTTTCAAATATAAGGAATAAAGGAGATAGCGAAGCAAATTCTTCGATAGAAAAAAGTAAAAATGAGTAAAAAACAGTAGGTTTTTCCACATTTATTAGGTACTATTGGAATAGGTTACTAAGACGGGTCTAATAAAAAAGTTTCCCTATCTTGGAATTAATCAGAAATAACTAACGTTCTTACCCCAATATTAATTATTGACCTAAACTATTATGCAGTTACCAATTATTCGGCAATTAGTCGAAAAACATTCGTTAGCGGAACTCCAAGCGGCTGAAAACCAAATTATGAATGAACAGCCCTGCCCCATCCCCGATTCCGGCAAGGATGAAGGCGAACAGCTCACCCACCTGTTAGCCGCCATGTGGGTCAAAGAAGAAATGGAAAAGGAAAATATTGATGCGGGAACGGCATTGCGACGCTATACCCAACGGGTGCGGGAATCCATCAATTAGGATATTTTAAGCACCGATTACGTCAATCCAACCGCCCCCGACCACGTCGTCCGCTTCATAAAAAACGGCCGCCTGTCCGGGTGTGATGGCTTTTACGGCTTCTTCAAAGATGATTTCGGCTTGATTTTCAGCGGTTTGGCGCACCCAAGCAGGCGTACCGGGCGTTAAGTATCGTATTTTGGTGATGAGGTTCATTTCATCATAAATATCCGCGTATTTGACCATATTTAGCCCCCGCACGGTAAAACGACGATCCAACAGTTCATCTTCTTTACCAATGAATACCGTATTGGTTTCAGGTTCGATGCGGGTAACATAATAGGGTTCTCCCATGGCTATCAAGCCTTTTCGCTGACCTATCGTATAAAAAGGATAACCTTGATGTTTGCCGACAACTGTCCCATCATTCAGGGCAAAATTGCCTCCGGCTACTGCTGTTTCTAATTCCGGGACTTGGCGTTTTAGGAATCCGCGATAGTCATTATCGGGAATGAAACATATTTCGTAGGAATCAGCCTTCTTTGATAAAGAATGAAAACCAAAATCATGCGCCATTTGCCGAATTTCTGACTTCTGAAAGCCCCCAACGGGAAACATTGTTCTGCTGAGGCAGTTTTGGGTTACACCCCACAATACATACGATTGATCTTTGGTATGATCCGCCCCGCGCGCAATCACAAACCGCCCGTTTTCCGCCCGAACTTTTGCGTAATGCCCCGTAGCGATGAAGGCACAATCCATTTTATCGGCTCGGCGGAGGAGGGCTTCCCATTTAATGTGGGTATTGCACATCACACAGGGATTAGGTGTACGCCCCGCCAAGTATTCATCCACAAAATTTTGTATCACAAAATCACCAAATTCCTCCCGAATATCAATGACAAAATGAGGAAATCCGCGATGAACGGCAATCTCCCGCGCATCATTGATGGAATCCAGACTGCAACAGCCGGTCTCTTTTTTCGTCCCACCACTGGAAGCATAATCCCATGTTTTCATGGTAATACCAATCACTTCATAGCCCTCATCGTGAAGCATGGCGGCGGTTACGGAACTATCCACGCCCCCGCTCATGGCTACCAAAACCCTACCGTGGCGACTCATAATAAGTATTGTTTATGTTTAATGAGATAAAACAAAAGGGGTAATGATTTGGTTCGTTTGAAAAGCAAGAGCCTCTTAAGAAAATTATTCACCCATTAATCATTTAGTGTTTTTTTAGCAATTAATTGTCAATTTTTAATAAATAATGTGCCATAATTAATTAAAAATAACGTGGATTTTTTACCCGCTTCGCCCCTTTTAAGGTCGGAACGATTCGTTAAACCGAATTAATATATTATAATCTAATAATTAATTCATAATTGTATAGCGGGATGGGTGCAATCCTTCCGGTTGCTAATATCTTTGTTGCATGAAAAACAAGCACTCCCCCGAACATGATAATTGCCAGCAAGATAAGTTATACTTGTACATACGCTTATGTCGCATATGAACAAGGGCATTAAGCAAAAATGATCAAACACGCGCTAATTTATAACTATTTGCGTCAAGCAATAAACCAACCGATGAATAACCAAATAAGGTCTTAAAGTATGTTATTTTACTTAAAATTCAGCGTTACCGGGTGTGCGGGGGAATGGAATCACATCCCGAATATTGCCCATACCCGTTACAAACAACACCAAACGCTCGAAACCCAATCCAAAGCCACTGTGTTCCACCGTACCGAAACGTCGGGTATCCAAGTACCACCAATAATTTTCTTCAGGAAGCCCCATTTCGCGGATGCGTTGGAGTAATACATCGTGGCGTTCTTCGCGTTGTGAACCACCGATAATCTCACCGATGCCGGGAAAGAGGATGTCCATCGCCCGAACGGTTTTATTATCTTCATTCAAACGCATATAAAAGGCTTTAATGTCCTTCGGATAGTTGTAAACGATGACGGGGCGGGCGAAGTGTTGTTCCACCAAATAGCGTTCATGTTCTGATTGCAAATCAATGCCCCACGAAACCGGATACTCAAACGTTTTACCGGATTCCACCAGAATGTCAACCGCTTCGGTATATTCTAAACGGATGAACTCTGATGCAACGACCGAATTCAAACGTTCCAATAAACCATTATCATAGGTATCATTCAGGAATTTAAGATCAAGCGGGTTATGTTCTAAGGCATAACGGATCAGATATTTTAAGAAATCCGAAGCCAGATTCATATTGTCCTCCAGATCATAAAACGCCACTTCGGGTTCAATCATCCAAAATTCGGCTAAATGGCGCGTGGTGTTGGAGTTTTCCGCACGGAAGGTAGGACCAAAGGTATAAACCTGTGCCAAAGCCATCGCCGCGAGTTCCGCTTCCAACTGACCGCTAACGGTTAGGTGGGCTTCCTTACCAAAAAAATCTTGGCTGAAATCGGGATGCCCCGCTTCATTTTTAGGAACGTTTAACAGGTTAAGGGTGGTAACGGCGAACATCTCTCCCGCACCTTCACAGTCGGAAGCCGTGATGATGGGTGTATTGATATAATAAAACCCGCGTTCATTAAAAAAGCGGTGGACGGCAAATGCTAAACCTGCCCGAATCCGCATCACAGCCCCGAAGGTATCGGTACGGGTGCGGAGGTGCGCCACTTCCCTTAAAAATTCTAAAGAATGGGCTTTCTTTTGGAGGGGGTAAACGTCGGCGGGGGCTAAACCATAGACTTCCAGCTTGCGGACTTGTAATTCGATGGCTTGTTCTTTACCCGAAGAGGCGACTAATGTTCCTTCCACACCGATACAAGCACCCGTTGATACCGATTTGACTGTTTCCGGGTCAACTAAGGAATTATCCACAACTAATTGAAGGTGCTGAATGGAAGAACCGTCGTTCAATTCGATAAAGGAAAATTTCTTGCCTTCTCGAATGGTTTTTACCCAGCCTTTAACGCTGATCTGGGTATCTAATTCCGGCTTTTCGTGTAAAGATTTGATAAACTTCCGTTTCATCGGAATGTGATTGAAAATGGTGGGTAGTATATTTTAGTTATTACGATTAATGATCTTGTGAATCGGGGACGATGATGTATAGGTCTTCGTTATTCCGCTTCATTAAATAATGTTCACGGGCTAACCTTTCCAATTCAGCGGGATCGGAGCTTAACTTTTTCTGTTCGGCTTCCAATTCGGTGATGGCTTTTTGGTAGTCCGCTTTTTGTTGCTCTAAGAGTTCGATTTTATCGCGCATCTTCCATTGGGAGCGCAGATCAAAGGCATCAAAAAACAGCATGTAAAAAAATGCCACCCCCGTTACCCAAAAATAACGATTGAGAACGACGCGCTTCAGCGTGGCAAGAACCGGGTCCGGTAATTTTTTACGGAGAAACTTCATAGCATTTGTTTATTTAAGGTAACGAAAATAAGCCCCGCTATATACGGCGGATGCGCCCAATTCATCTTCGATTCTAAGGAGTTGGTTGTACTTAGCCACCCGATCCGACCGGCACGCAGAACCCGTTTTGATCTGCCCCGTCGTGAAGGCTACCGCTAAATCGGCGATGGTGGCATCTTCAGTTTCCCCACTACGATGGCTCATCACGGTGGTAAAGCCGTGCGATTTGGCTAATTCGATGGCATCAAACGTTTCACTTAACGTGCCGATTTGGTTCGGTTTGATGAGGATGGAGTTCGCCGCACCTTCGGTGATGCCTTTGTACAGCCGTTCGGTATTGGTTACGAAAAGGTCATCGCCGACTAATTGGATGTCTTCACCCAAGGTCTCGGTCAGCAGTTCCCAACCCGCCCAGTCCTCCTGATCCAAACCGTCCTCAATGGAAACGATGGGATATTTCTCGCACCATTCTTTCCAATAACCGATCAATTCTTGGGCGGTCAGGATTTCTTTGGTGGATTTATAGAGTTGGTAGGCATTTTTTTCAGGAACGAACATCTCGGACGCTGCCACATCCAAAGCCAAGAACATGTCTTCACCCGGACGATAACCTGCCGATTCTATCGCTTGTAAGATCAACAGGATGGCTTCTTCATTCGAAGAAAGGTTTGGCGCAAAACCGCCCTCATCGCCCACGTTGGTACTTAATCCCTTGGCTTTCAGCACTTTACGGAGTGCATGGAAGGTCTCCACGCCCATGCGCAAGGCATCGGCAAAAGTTTCCGCCATCACGGGTACAATCATAAACTCCTGAATATCCACACTGTTATCGGCGTGCTTACCCCCGTTAAGGATATTCATCAGTGGCACGGGTAAGCGATGCGCCTGCGAACCGCCAACATATTTGTACAAAGGCAATCCCGAAGCACTCGCCGCGGCGTGCGCCACCGCTAAGGATACGCCTAAGGTAGCATTTGCGCCGAGCTTGCTTTTGTTTTCCGTGCCGTCCAACTCCATGAGTACCAGATCAAGGGTTCGTTGGTCGTGAACATCCATGCCGACGATTTCTTCGCGGATAATACCCTCAATATGAGCAACGGCTTGTGCGACTCCTAAACCCCGATAGCGTTTTTTATCGCCGTCGCGGAGTTCCACTGCTTCAAATTTGCCGGTGGAAGCCCCCGAAGGGACGGAAGCCCTGCCGGAATACCCCTCTTCGGTAAAAATTTCGACTTCGACGGTTGGATTTCCGCGCGAATCTAAAATCTCACGAGCAATAACGTCCTCGATCAATAGCATGATGTTGAATGAATGGATGAAGTAAAAACGGTAACAAGGTACTTCACGGCAAAAATACACAAAAAGCCTGCAACCAAACGAATGATTCCCCCATGAATACGACACAATTAATTAAGGGGCATTCATCCACAGGCGTTTATGACGTGAATAGCCTCATTGTGTAAAACGATATAATGGGGTTAATGTTGTTTTATTGGGCTAAATTAAGAATTGGTTTGAAGTCCCTGTACTTCATATAAAAACACCCTACTGGGGGCAGCATCGGTCTGGAAAGGGGGAATCTGTATGTTGACCAAATAATCACCGTCCGGCACATGATTCGGCACGTAGATCATCTCAGTGATGGTGGCGGAGGTGATGCGTTCGAGGGGAATTTCCTTCTCACCGATGCCTACATCCCAATAAATGCGATGACAGGCTAACAGCCCTTCGTCCCACAGGCGGTCAATCGAGGGCATATCCACCAATAAGTGCTTGATTTTCTTCTCTTTGATCCACTCCATAGCTTCCACGCTGAAGAACGGGGGCGACAATTCGGCATAATCCCACGTTTTCTTAAAATCTCCGTTGGGGAGGGTGCGGATGATGAGCGCGTCCAAGAAATTAAAATCCTTACTGGCATCAATGAGCTTTTGGCGGGTGATGTAGCGGTCGCGCGGGTCTAAATTGGGGATATAATGGTCGGCGGAAGTACCGGCAGCCTCAGCCTCCACCGTGATGACCGTAGCGGGCAGGATGGGGTCGGTAAGTACCTCATTGATACAGACTTTTTGGGCTAAAATATGCCCGACACATTCGGTATGCGTACCGTTACAGTGGGGGATCATGTGAATGTAGTTGCAATTCGTACCACTCCCTTCTGCTACCGAGCCGATGTACCCCTCCGCCATGATGGGAAAAGTAACAGCTTTCGGCAAACCAAAAGCTATCGGCTGGTCATCTTCAAAAGTTTGGGGGATCGAAATCTCTATCGGATAAGATAAATTGGTGGTATAGGAGCGGTTGTTAAAGGAAAAAGTAATCAGCATTAGTCAGTATTAAATAATTGCTTAGTGATGCAAAGATAACAAGTTTTAAGATCAGCGGGTAAAAAGTTGAGGCTTTTTTTAATTTTTGGTAAAAGCGAAATCCCTCAAAGGTTTGCCCATAAATAATATATCTATACATAACCAATTAATTTTTTCATAACATTGCTCTACAAATTTTTGATTATTTTCATAATAATTATATTAAAATAAATTAATACATCTTTCAGAGGCTGTTCAAAATTTTGATTTACAGGGAAATATCGCCGCTGTAACCTCATCCCCCGCCCCCTTCTCCAAAAGGAGAAGGGGGCGAGACGTAATAAACGTTGATAATCCGAGAAAAAGCCCCCTCTCATTAGGGAGAGGAGGTTGGGGGTGAGGTTAAAAATACTAAATCCAAACAACCTCTAAAAGTAAAAATTTTTCGGCAAAAACCGTATCCTTTGCAAACTTCATTACGTAAAACCACTTAGACTACAAAGTCATTAAAGATTTCACCAATAAACTACCGAACCGTTATGCTTTTTCATCAACTATTACCGATTTTGCAAATTTTACTGTTCTGCGGAACGGTTGCCTTTTTCTTTTACCTCCTAACCGGCGAACAGGCGGAAAGTCAATAAAGAATAGCTAACTTTGTTCCGATGAAAAAAATTGCCCTTTATCCCGGCTTTTTTGACCCCATCACGCTGGGGCATGTGGAGGTCGTCCGTCGCGGCTTAAAACTCTTTGATGAGATCATCATCGGGGTTGGGATTAATGCCCAAAAATCGCCCATGTTTCCCGACGAACTGCGGAAAAACTGGGTGGAACGCATCTTTGCCGACGAACCCAACGTCCACGTAACCACCTATCAAGAACTGACCGTAGCCTATGCCCGATCCGTGGGTGCGTGTGCCATCCTGCGCGGGTTGCGGAACAGTGTGGATTACGAATACGAACGTACCATAGATCAAGTAAACAAACAGTTAGACCCCGAAATGGAAACCGTCTTTCTATTCTCCGGTCGGGAAACGTCCCACCTCTCCTCCACGATTGTACGGGAGGTCATCCGTTGGCAGGGCAGTCTGGAAGGTCTCGTTCCCGAAGCCATCATCCCCGACGTATATCAATATTTTGCTTCCTAAGAGTAGGGCGAATGCTCCGATTATTCCTTAGTTTTACGGGATGAAACCCCTACGCCTTGCTTACAGCACCTGCCCCAATGATACGTTTATGTTTGAAGCGTTCATCAACGGGCGTATTCCCAACGAGGGATTTTCCTTCGACCTTACCTTAGCGGACATTAAAGAGCTGAATCACATTGCCCGCCACAACCAAGCCGACATCTGTAAAGTCTCCTATTTCGCTTTCGCCGAATTGCAAGATCGCTATACCTTATTAAACGCGGGTTCTGCCTTGGGGCGCGGATGCGGACCTTTGCTCATTAGCCCGAAAAAAGAAATTGATCCGGCTACGGCAAAAGTTCTGATTCCGGGAACGGATACGACGGCGCACCTGCTCCTGCAATTTTATAATCCGAATATCATACATAAAGAAGTGCGGCTATTCAGTGAAATCATGCCGGCATTGGTGAACGCGGAGGCGGATGCGGGTGTCATCATCCATGAAAGTCGTTTCACCTATCAAGACTACGGTTTACATCTCATCCAAGATTTAGGGCAATATTGGGAAGAAGTTACGGGCTTACCGATACCTTTAGGCGGGATCATTGCCCGAAAAGAATTAGGAGCAGACGTAATCGCAAAGATAGATCAGATGCTTCAGGCAAGTATTCGTTATGCTTTCGACCATCCCGAGATTGTGATGCCCTATGTGCGCTCGTTGGCGCAAGAAATGGACGATGCCGTGATGAAAGCCCACATCGAACTGTATGTCAATGACTATTCGTTGAACTTAGGCACGGAAGGCAAGCAAGTCATAGACCGACTGTTAGCAACGGCGGAGCAACTTCTTGCCGTAAAATAAGTTATCAACGATCAATACCTTCAAAAAGCAGGCTATTATTTTTGGTGAATCCTAAACCAAACGCTAACTTTGCAGTCATTTTCTTAGTCGAAAACTACATTTTTAACACTGCAATAGTTAGTCAGTCTTATGGCTGGAGTCATTAATAAAATCCGCTCCAAGGGCGCGATCGTTGTAACCATCGTAGGGGTCGCCTTGGCATCCTTTATTTTATCCGACTTGTTCCAAAACGCTTGGCGGGTCTATCAGGGGGAAGATACCCCCGATGTCTTAGCCAAAGTAGGCGATAAACGCATCAAAGCCGATGAATTCAAGTTCCGGATTGACCAACAGGAATATCTGGCACAGATGAATGGTCAGCCTGCCGACCGGGAACAAATTACCGGTCAGGTTTGGGATCAAATCGTGAATGAAATCATCTACGATAAAGAGTTTGAAAAACTCGGCATTAAGGTAACCGATGCCGAATACAAAGACATGCTCTTGGGTCCGCAACCTGATCCTACTGCCATGAGTATCTTCCAAAACGCGGATAACATGCGTAGTGTGCTTCAGCAGGCGGAAAAAGACCCCAACATGAAATTCCGCTTACAAATGGCGGAGCGTTACTTGGTACGTAACCGCATGACCACGAAGTACAACACCCTCCTCAAAAACGGGTTGATGGTCTCGAAAGCGGAAGCCAAACGCAAAAAAGCCGAAGAAGGCATGACGGCAAACATTGAATACGTAGCCGTAAGCTATTCTGCCTTAGCTGACAAAGATTTCAAGCCGACCGATGCAGACTACAACGAAGTCTATAATCAGTACAAGGAAGAGTTCCGTCAGCGCAATCCCGAAGCCATCATCAACTACGTAGCCATTCCCAAATCAGCGACCAAACGCGATACGATGGCGGGCTACAAATATTTGAATGACTTGGCGGCGGATTTCAGAAAATCCACCGATGACTCATCTTACGCGGCGGGACGCAACCGCTCGGCACAACGGTTCGATTTCGTTTATAAAAACCGCTCGGAATTAGACCCGAAAGAAGCCGAAATTCTGGGTAATGCAAAGAAGGACTCCGTTTACGGACCCGTTTTAGCCGGTAAAGTGCTGAAACTCATCAAAGTAAACAACATTCAGAAGAATGATACCGCTCCCTTCGTAAAGATTCGTCATATCTTGTTGCAACCGAAAGGTAACGATACCACCCAAGCCTACATGGATTTCCAAGCCCTCAAGGCAACCGTTACCAAAGAGAACTTTGCGATGAAGGTGATGGAAAAATCCGACGACCAACGCTCCAAGATGATGGGCGGTGATTTGGGTTGGTACAGATGGGGTATGTTCGGACCGAACACCGAATTTGATAAAATGCTCAAAAAAGCACCGAAAGGGCAGATTTTTGGCGCGAAGTCGGCGGCGGGTTATCATATCGTAGAAGTTTTGGAGCGTAGTACGGATGGTATCCGTTTGGCTACTATTGGTTTTGATATGGAGCCGGGCAAAGAAACGATGGACTCGTTGATGACCATCGCGGAAAAATTACGCCTTGAAGCCGAAAACGATACCGCTAAATTCAATAAATTAGCCAAAGCAAAAAAATTAGTTACCAAACAAAGTCAACCGATCATTCCGGGTGGTAATTTTATTGACGGTATGGCTGGCGGTACGATTAAAGGCTTGGCAAGCTGGGCGTTAATGAAAGATGCTGGCGAACTTTTCGACCGCACGTATGATTCCGATAACATGATCTTGGCGGGCTACCTCGTCTCGCGCGTGGAAGAAGGCTACAAACCGATGGCACTTGTGAAGGCACAGTTGAAAGACCGTGTGATGGCACGCCTGAAAGCCAAGAAGATCAAAGATAAATTAGCCACCGCGGCGAAAGGTAAATCCGATATGAACCAAATTCAGACGGCATACGGAAGCGGCGCGTTCTCCAACAATGCGGACGGTGTTTCGTTTGCTTCGGGCTTTATTACCGGTATTGGTCAAGACCCGTTCTTGGTCGGAAAAATCTTCGGATTGAAACCCAACCAAGTGTCCGCGCCGATTGTGGGCAAAGGCGGTGTGTATATCGTAAAAGTCGTTTCCTTCGGTGAAGTACCAGCTACGGATGACAAAGCCATTGAGGAATATCGTATATCTTTACAGCAAAACAGACGTTCTGCCTTCATCGGTAAATTCCAACAAGGTCTCCGAGAATATGCTGACGTGAAAGATTATCGTTTCAAACACGGCTATTAATATTCACGGGCATTCTATCAAATAAAAAAACCTCCTGCATATCATCGGGAGGTTTTTTTATTTTTATAAATGTTATGGTGTAAATCAATTAATTTTCTGACCATTTCAAGCACATCATCATCAGATCATAAGGCAGGCGATTGTCCCGCTTCCAATGTTTGATGGTACTGAGGAAGGCTTTTTCCTGCTCTTCCATAGATAAATTGTGCAGTTCACTCACCGTTTTAACAAGTGCCGCGGGGTCATTATTTACTCTGGAATGATTGAACAGCAACGCCCACGCTTGACTGAAAAGATAGATGGTATCCTGATCTTCTAAGGGGAGGGTGTGTAGCTGAAACAATCGCCCTTCATTAAAAGGATCGTTCACGTGGAGTGCTTCGCTTTCTCCTTCTAATACCATAGCTTCCCCTTTCCGAACGAGTACCAAGCGATGCCCGCCACCCGCGTACAGGAGTTCACTATTCGGTTGGTCAATGCAACACAAGCCTATATTCAGATATAAAGGCGTATAAACGGCATTGGGATTTTGCTTAAACCAAAGACGCAGTTTTTTATTAACGATGGCTAATACTTCGGAGGGACTCAACATCGCATTATTTTCCGTAACGCTATCCAACAAATAGCTGGCAATCAGCGACACAAACGCAGAGGAAACGCTGGGTTCGTTACAATCGGCAACCGACAACATGAAGCGGTGATAACGCTCGCGTAACCAATAAAACGACGTAGAAACAGGATTCGACGACTGAAAGATTAAGAACGATTCGGGAAAAATATCCTGAACGGGGCTGGCTTGGGCTAAAAACGATTCCTGAATGGACTGGGAAAAGTGAACTTGATCCAACAACTCCTTTTCAATCAATTCAATCACCATGCGTTGTTCTTCTTCGGTATCTTTCTGTTTGGAAAGCTGTTTGGTACGTTCCGCTAAGCGTTTGTTCAGCGATTGCTGTTCCAAAACCTGCGAACCAAAGGCACTGATGACCTCCAAAATCTCCCGTTGAGCGCGAGAAATCGGCTTTTGTTCATCTGTATTATCCAATACCAAGTAGGCATTCACCTTTCCGTTCCAATAAATGGGCAGGACGGCGCGGTATGGGTTGAGTTCCGATTTTTGCAGTTCCTCCGTTAATAAATTGACTACAAAAGCATTCAAACGGTGAATTTCCGCACTCTGGGCTGAACTTTCCCATAAATGTTGCGTTTTCGGGTCAGAACTAAGCACCTGCCGAACGGCTAATTTGCCTTGTTCAGTTGCCAGAAAGTATGCCGTAGTCGGATGTAAGACCTTAAATATGGACTTAGTTAGGGCTTCCGCTAAGGGCGTTTCTGCCAATGCCAACTGCAATTCGGTCATCATGCGAGGCAGTAAGCCCAAAAGGTGTTTCTCTTCGGCGGAGGAGGTAGTGGCTTCTTGGCTTTTGAGGGCTTCGCTGATCGGCTGATAAATATGGTTGGTATTCCAATTATTCGGCAGGAAACGAACGTTACGCCACTTGGACAGTCGTTCTAAAGAAATATCCTGAGAATCAGGCACTAAGATGGTTTCCGCATGAGGGTACAGGCGATTAACCGTTGGGATGAGGTCGTCCGCCGATTCCGCCACAACAAATTCGGAGGTGATGGCTACCAACAACTGCCCGCCCTGAAGGTGAAAGTCCTCCAACCATTCGACCGCTTCTTGGATCGAACCCCAAGATTTAATTTGCGCCTGATCGGCATACTCCGCCGTCAAACTCTGTAATATATTTTGGTTGGTTTCTTCCTCACCAATCACGCTGACAATAGCAGGCAAACTCATACCCAAAAATACGGCAACTTTAGCGTCCTGCCTAATATTTGGTAGGATGTTTTTTCCCCGTCTTTACGCAGAAATAAAATAAAAAGCGTTTTAATGAATTGCGGTAATTAATGACTGTTTGATATGGGTGCGTTTCCGAACGGAATCCGGTTTATAAAGGCTTTCTTCACCGACAAACACGCATTTCCCCTCCGCATTGAGCAAGATATGAACCGTCCCCGAATTTTCGTATTGGTATTCCGGTATCAGTTCGCGTAAGAACCGCTTGGTTTTCTTGCGAAAGTTATTGCCGTAGCGGGTATAATCGAGTACATAGGACGGTGCGTTGGGACTACAATCCTTCTCATAGATATCCAAAAAACGAAGTTGGTAGGTGTCAAAAATCACATACGTTTGTACTTGGGACGTTTTGGAAAGAGAATCACTCAAGGGCAACCAGTCCATTTTGAGCGTTGCCGGATAAGCCGAACAGCAGTTTTCCACCAAGATAATCCATGAATAAGGGGACTTCGCCACACTTTGGCGGATGTTGTCAGCCGAAATATGCTGATAGGTCGGACGATAACCCGCCACACGCTCCCCTTTGAAGCCATGAAAACGAGCCTTTTCTTCCGATGATAACAATAGCCACTGGTCGGGATTGACATATGCTCCATTGGTGGATAGATAAAACGAGCATCCCGACAAGGCGAAAAAGATTAAGAAGATCAGAAAACGCGACATAAACATGGGGGGTTACCAGCTATAATCAATAATTTTTTTTCGGTCGGGCGTTACTTTTGTGTGATAACCCAAGCATACAGAAATGACTTCTTTTAAGGGAATAGTTATTTCTGATCTGCGACCAAAACTACCAAATCCTACAATATGACTATTGCTTTCAATTCGATTCTCTAACCAAATCGCGCCCCCCCCATAACTTTTTAACGACAAGCAATCACTTCTGTATAGGGTATCCCCATTGCCCACGAATGCAACCTTACCGGTGTCTGCTACTATTATTTCTGAATAGTCGGCAATATTTAGTTCAGGGGAGGGATGGTTACTTATTTTCATAAATCTTAGATTACAACTACTATGGGTTATTTTATTTTTCCAGCTGATACAATCTCCTTCATTACGAACCCCTAAATAAATACGGTTTGTCTTTTTAATGTTTGAAAGTGTATCCATTAAAAAGAACGCATAGTAGCTATGATCCGATACCAGAAGAGGAATGTAAAAGTATCTTTCATACAGATAATTCGGATTGGGATAAATAAACACTGCCTGATCCGTCCAATATTTTCCGTCTTTCACCGGAGGCAAGTTCAGCGTAACCGTTTTTACGCTATTTTTTTCGATCCCCTGTTCAATATATTGAACGGAATTAGGATTGACGCAATGATAATGCAAAGCCAACTTAGGTCTGATAGAGACGCTATCCAAATGAATCTTACCTTCTATGTGTTTCGCTTTTTCGGTCGGAAAATCCGGCAACTTTTGAAATTCCCCGTTGTCGTTGACGGAATAGGCTTCCTCCGGCAGACCCGTTTCTTTCAAAAGGGCAACGACGATTACCTCCTCATTGGTGGCAAAAACCTTCGTTTTCAGATTGGGGCGGTTGGGGACAGGCGTGATGACTGATGATTTCACCGTTCCTGCCGTGTCTATAATATGAACATACAACGCATTCTGAAAATGCTCCACGAAAAAGGCATGTTTCGGCGTAAATCCGTAACTCCAAATGCGGTTGAGGATACCCTTTTCCGCTTGGTCGTTGGGGATGAGGGGCAGGTTGGTACGGACGTGCTTATCTATGTTGGCTTTCCATGGTTTAGCAGGATAGGTATTGTATCCGGGAAAATAAGCCAGCTGATACTGTTTGGGGGTATTGGTTCGCAAGACGATCATCCCCCGTCCATGCCAGTCAAAGATGGTGATGATTTCATCCGCCGTACCCGATAAATCCATCAGCGTAGTGGTCTTTTGGGCGAAAAGGCTCGTTAAACCCAGTAAAAATGCAGTGAATAATAAGGATAGTTTCATGGAAAAGGTTTTAACTGTTGTCTTTATTACGGGTGTCCAAGAGGATGGTAACGGGTCCGTCATTGAGTAAACGTACTTTCATATCCGCCCCGAAGATGCCCGCTTCCACCTTGCACTCAAACTGTTTTTTCAGTTCTTCTAAAAACCTTTCATACAAAGGAATCGCTATCGTCGGCGGTGCGCTCCGGGTGTAGGACGGACGGTTGCCTTTCTTACAATCGGCAAAGAGCGTAAACTGGGACACGATCAAAAAATCGCCCTTAACGTCTTGGATGGAGAGGTTCATCTTACCTTCTTCATCGTTAAAGATACGCAGTTGGATCATCTTTTTGATTAACCAATCAACGTCCTGGTGGGTATCATCGGGAGCGATTCCCAACAGTACCAATAAACCTTTCTCAATTTGTCCCCTAATGTTTCCTTCGATGGTAACGGAGGCTTCGCTCACCCGTTGAATGACTGCACGCATAGGGTTGCTAAGATAGAAAAACAAAGGGAAAGCCAAACAATCCGAATATATAAAAAAAGCATAATTTAATCCTATTAAAAATGTGGCATAATATTGCAGTGTTTCAAGATAGTGCCTAACTTTGTACCACATTTGGAGCCATAGCTCAGCCGGTTAGAGCAAGTGACTCATAATCACTGGGTCGGGGGTTCGAGCCCCTCTGGCTCCACTTTTTTTTCTCTCCGCGTATGCACTTCCCGAACGTAGCCCTCTACACCGATTTTTACCAACTTACGATGGCGCAGGGTTATTTTTTAGCCCAAAAGACGGAAGACCGCGCTTTCTTTGACTACTTCTTTCGGTCTTTGCCTTTTAACGGTGGCTATGTGGTGTTTGCGGGATTAGCGGACGTGCTGACCTTCTTACAAGAGTTTCGCTTCACGCCCGAACACATTGATTATCTGCACCAATTCGGCTTTCAATCCGACTTTTTGGAGTATCTAAAGACGTTTCAGTTTTCGGGAACACTTCGTTCCGTGCAGGAAGGTGAGATCGTTTTTCCCTTTACGCCGGTAGTACAGGTCTCCGCTCCAATGATTGAAGCCCAGATCATCGAGACCATGCTGTTAAATATCCTGAATTTTGAGTCGCTCATCGCCACCAAAGCCATGCGGATGCAATACGCGGCGAAGGGCAAAAGAATCTTAGAATTCGGCTTACGGCGGGCGCAGGGCTTGGGAGGATTGCAGGCATCGAAAGCGGCTATCATCGGCGGGGCAGTGGCTACGTCGAACGTTTTGGCGGGATATGAATACAATTTACCGTTAAGCGGGACGATGGCTCATGCGTGGATACAATCCTTCGACGATGAGTTAACGGCTTTCCGCTTTTATGCCAAAATATTCCCCGATAACTGCACCTTCCTCGTTGATACCTACGATACTTTGAAATCGGGCGTACCGAATGCCATCACCGTTGCCAAAGAATTGGAAGCGCAAGGCAAACGAGCCAATGCCATCCGATTGGATAGTGGGGATTTAGCCGTCTTGAGTCGGAGCGCGCGCCAAATGTTAGATGAAGCAGGCTTGGAATACATGAAGATCGCCGCGACGAATGAATTGGATGAACATCTGATCCGTTCCTTAGAAGAGCAAGGCGCGTGTATTGACGTTTACGGGGTGGGTACGCGACTCGTTACCGCTAAAGATCAACCGGCGTTGGGGGGCGTGTACAAACTGATCCAAGTCAATGACGAGCCGAGGGTTAAAATTTCGGAAAATGTGGTTAAAATATCGCTTCCGGGTGTGAAGACGCTGTACCGTTATCGGGATGCGGAGGGCTTTATCGCCGGTGATGCCATTTGTTTGATGGGAGAAAATCCGCCTATGCAGGTCTTTCATCCCCACGTAGCGGAGACGGTCTTTGACTTTTCGGGCTTGACCGCCGAGACGCTCCATCATAACTTCATTGAAAACGGCACATGGGTTAGCCCTATCCCCACTGCGGAACAAAGTGCCTCCCTCGCTTCTGAACGTTTCCGTACCCTCAAGGAGGCTTGTAAACGTTTTGATTATCCGCAGGTCTATCCCGTCGGTATCAGTGAAAAACTGCTGGAGTTAAGGGCGCAGTTGATACAGGAAAAAAGGAAGGGGGAGTAAGTATGCCTGAATCCAAATCTAATAAATTATCTATTGTTTTTGATAGATACTTTACTGATTACGAAATGAACGTAATGAGTAAAGTATTGATAGACTATGCCCAAAATCATTACGATGCCAAAAGTATCGTAGTTGAGAACATTAATGAAGTTACAGAATCTTTCGATTATCGAGTACGAAATTTAGAGTGTAAGGATAATTTCTTTATTAATCGCTTTACTCAGATGATCGTAGATGCTTACAAGAATCCTTTTGCTTACTACGGTCAAACCTTTATAGACTTAGATAGGTTTTTCGATGCAGAAACATTTTTAGGTTACATCAACGGTTTCTTATACTGCGCACGCGCTATTCAAACCGAAGAAAGTAAGCATTTTGTACAGTTTTATGGACTATTTGAAGAATGGGTGCTGAAACAATTAGATTATTCTAAATATCACGATGTACTATATATAAAAGGAGCATACAATGCTTATACATTTGTGGCTTCAAGATGTGGGGGAGATTTTATCGCATCATTAAAGAAATATTGTGAGTTGTATCAGTTTTTTCTAATGAATTATCAAAACGGAGATATTTCTAAAAATATACCATTAGACTATCCATTTTATCTGCACGATTTTTATAAGTACCAAGCTACGGGTAATGATTTTATTATTATCCCGAAATATGATAACTTAAAACCTTTAGAAGAAGCGACAATATCAAATTTATGTGATCGTCATAAAGGAATTGGTGCAGATGGTTTCATATTATTCGATTACTCAATATCGTATGATTTCGAGATGATCTACCATAATGCCGATGGAAAAGTCGGTTCTATGTGTGGTAACGGCGGTCGGGCGATACTTCATTTCTATTTTAATCAAGTCAAACCGGAGGCAAAAACGGTTCGTTTTCAAGTGAATGGGGCTACTTATCACGGCTCACTCCACGAGAAAGGCTATGCCCTCCGCATGACCGAACCGACAGCCGTACAGTTGTTAGAGGAAGGCGTTTATTTTACCGATACGGGTTCGCCCCATGTGGTTATCTTGGTGGAAAGCGCGGAAAAACTGAATGATGAAAGCCATTTCCGCACCATCACCCATAAATATCGTTATGATTCCCGCTTTGAAGCCGGTGGAGGCACCAACGTTAACTTATTATTCCGTTCGGACGAAGGACTCCAAATGCGTACCTTCGAGCGGGGGGTGGAAGATGAAACCCTCAGTTGCGGGACGGGAACGGTAGCCGTTACAGCCGTGATGCGCCATTTAGGAATGATGAACGACCTTTTCACCATCGAAACGAAAGGCGGTACGCTCTACGTGGAATGGGACGGTAATATCCCCACGCTGATTGGTCCTGCTGTGTGTGTGTTTACCGGAAAACTTTCTTTATAACACCTACCTGCGGTGCGGGATAAAGTATTCCAAGCACTCCAACGCAATCTCCGCTGTGTGATTTTTGATGTCCAAAAGGGGGTTGATCTCCGTAAATTCCATCGCGCAGAGTCGGGGTTCAGCCCAAAAGTTCTTGAGTAACATCTGCGCCTGTCCAATACTCAAACCTCTGTCAACGGGTGTTCCCGTACCACTGACCAGCTTTTTATCCAAACTATCAATATCAAAGCTGACGTAGATCAAATCACAATCCTTCAGATATTCTAAGGTTTCGCGAGCGATGTTTTCCGCGCCTCTTGCATCTACTTTTTCGGGGACGTAGTAACGGATATTTTTATCTTCGATGACTGCTTTTTCGGGTTCTTCATAGTCCCGCAAACCGATGAAAACCAAATCCTGCGGATAAATCTTCGGCGCGAAGCCCCCCAGATGGCACAATTCCCGCCACAAACGCTTCAACTCATGGGGCATCTCGTTGATTTGGAATTTTTCGTTATCCTCATTCAGGGCGACGGCAAGCGGCATCCCGTGCATATTACCCGAAGGAGTCGTAAACGGCGAATGAATATCGGCATGAGCATCAATCCAGATCACTCCCAAACGTTTTTCGGGGAAGGCGCGCTTGATCCCCGCAATCGTCCCGCCGGCATTGGAGTGGTCGCCCGAAATGACAAACGGAAAATATTGGTGATACATAATGCGGGCTACTTCATTCATAATCCGTTCATACGTAGCGCGGATGTGGTGAACCATCTTAGCATTCGGGTAGGTGGTTTCGTGAACGGGCGAAAACTGGGTGGCAAACTTGAGATCAATGGTTGATATTTCCGTGAACGGCACTAAGCGGAAAAGGTCGCTTTTTTTATTCATCGCCGCGATTTTGAGGGCATCGGGTCCCAAGCTGGCACCATGCGTTCCCGCGCCAAAGTCGGATTCAACCCAGAGGAAGTGGATATTACGGTCGGTCATAAAAAGTAGATTACGTGAAGACGAAAAGGCGGTTAGCTTGTATTTATTTCGTCAAAGTCCAAAACTACGACTTTATGCGATACGGTGAGATTACTTTTGTGATATATCGCCTCTTTTCATGTTACCGAAAGGCTGATTAATTCCGTTCCGGGTTCGGAGGTAAACGACTGCCGTTCTGCTTCTAAGTAAAAGATGATTCCTTCTTTGATATTATCAAGGAGTTCTTCTTTTGTTTCACCTCGATCCATGACGACGGGCAGTTGACAACCTGCCCAATCCAGCATCCGTCGGGGGTTTGTTGCAGTGCAATCGTATAGGTCATTTCGGATACATTTTATCTGCAAGTTAGTTAAAAATCCGCAGACCTAAAAACGGGATAACAGAAAACCCATGAGACCGGAAATGAAAAACGCCAACGATTTCGTCGCCGGCGTTGATCTGAAATTCTATGAGGATTCATTATTTAGGAAATACATTCATCACTTGAAACATGAACGCCCACACGTCGGCAGCTGCTTCGATTTGTTTTTTGGTGGGAAGCCCCGCTCCATGCCCCGCCGATGTTTCGATGCGGATGAACATGGGATTGGGTCCCTTGCATTTGTCTTGCAGTTCCGCCACGAATTTGAACGAGTGGGCAGGCACTACGCGGTCGTCGTGGTCGGAAGTCATCACCATCGTGGCGGGGTATTTCACCCCTGTTTTTACGTTATGTAAAGGAGAATACTTATAAATGTACTTGAATTGGTCGGCGTTATCGCTCGAACCGTACTCCCCTACCCAACCCCAACCTACGGTAAACTTATGAAAGCGGAGCATATCCAATACGCCCACACGCGGAAAAGCTACCGAAAAGAGTTCGGGACGTTGTAACATCACCGCCCCCACTAACAAACCACCATTTGAGCCTCCCATGATCGCTAATCGTTTCGGGTTGGTATATTTTTCTTTGGTAAGATATTCCGCCGCGGCGATGAAGTCATCAAATACGTTTTGTTTCTTTTCTAACATGCCGGCTTTGTGCCAATCTTCGCCGTATTCCGAACCGCCCCGCAGGTTAGCCACCGCATAAATACCGCCGTTTTCCAATAAAATGATATTGGCGGGGTTGAAGGCAGGTTGTACACTGATGTTAAAACCGCCATAGGCATAAAGCATCGTGGGGGCAGTGCCGTCCAACTTCAAATCTTTTTTATGGGTGATGAATAAGGGAACTTTCGTACCGTCTTTGGAGGGATAAAAGACCTGCTTGGTTACATAGTCCTCCGGTTTGAAGTTGAGTTTTGGTTGGCGGAAAATTTCGGTTTTCGCCGTCTTCAAGTTGTGGTGGTAAACGGTAGGCGGTGCGATGTAGGAAGTGTACACAAAATATATATCGTCCAATTCTTTCTTGCCGGAAACGCCGGCAACCGTTCCGGGTCCGGGTAAAACGATTTCGGACAGCCGTTTACCCGTCAGGTCATACACATATAGTTTACTGACCACATCTTTCAGCGTTTGCACAATCATCTTACCGCCTGCCAACGATGCCGATACTAAGGTCTCTTTTGATTGCGGGATCAAATCCTTCCAGTTGCTCACCGCAGGATTTTTCGGATCAATGAGGACGATGCGTTTCTGTGGGGCTTGGAAGTTGGTGATGACGATGAGTTTTCCGTCGGGTAAGTTATCAATCACCCCGTAAGAACCGTTAAACTCGTTGATGATCGGTAAAAAGTCCTTCTGGTCGGGCTTGGTTAAGTCTTTGTAATAGATTTTGTTGTGGCTTGCCGCGCCTTGTGAGATGGATAGTATGGCGTAGCGTTCATCTTCCGTTACGTCCACGTCGTAATACAGTTTCGGGTTGGCGGGGTCTTCATAGATCAGTACATCATCACTTTGGGGTGAACCGAGCTTATGGAAATATATCTTTTGTAAGGTATTTTGTGCAGTCAATTCACTACCGGGCTGAGGGGCTTCGTATCGGGAATAATAAAAACCTTCTTGATACCAAGCGGCGTTGGAAAACTTGACCCACTCGATTTCATCGGATATTTTTTGCTTCGATTGAAGGTTCATTACGTACAGTTTACGCCAGTCCGAACCCGCCACCGATACCCCGTAAACGGCATACTTCCCGTCGTTGGATACATCAAAGTTGGTTAAGGAGGATGTACCGTCTTTTGATAAAGTATTGGGGTCTATGAGTACCTCGCCTTTTTCGGTAGGCGTTTTGCTCATATACAGCACTGATTGATTTTGCAGACCGTCGTTATAATAGGTGAACCAGTTGTCGCCTTTTTTGCCCGGAGCAGAAATTTTAGCGTAATTCCACAGTTGTTCCAAGCGGGTGTTCAGCTTTCCCCGAAAAGGAATCGAGTTCAGATAATCAAAGGTAACGGCGTTTTGCTCTTTGACCCATTCGGTCGTTTCAGCGGAGCGGTCGTCCTCCAACCAGCGGTAGGGGTCGGCAACCTTAGTGCCGTGATAGTCATCAACGACATCGCCTTTACGGGTTTCAGGATAAGACCATTGATTTTGGGCGGACAAGCCCGCACTTTGCAAGCAAATTATAGTGAGGAGTAAACCTAAACGTTTCATTCCAAGATGATGAGGGGTTCGGATAAAAAAATCTTTCAATATTACGCCGATGTGGCATAAAAGTTGTGTTAATAATCTATCTGAAATGCTAAAGCCGTGTCGCTACGCTACCTATTCCTCATGTTGTTGATGTTTGTGCTGATGAAAACCGCTCACGGGCAGACCTTTTTGGATACTTTTACGGGGGAAATGATCGTGATAGACTATCTTGAAATGGGAAATGATGGTTTACTGAATTCACCTGAAAAATCAATCAAAAATGTCTTCTACTCCAACCATTCAGCAAATTACATTTCTATGAAAATAATGGAATGCAAAAACGATACATCATTTTTTGCTCAGGAATATTCTCCGGGTGCTACCATTAAAGCAGTCTTTCCGAATGATCCCTTAAAGGTATATCAATTGGAATTAAGGATTGATTATAATAGTATTATATCTTTGATCTGTATCAATCCAGATGAAACTAAACAAAGTTTTTTATTAATCAATCAAAATAAGAAGCCCCAAGGTAACGCCATCGACCACATCCGCGAAAACTGGTCGGGAGATTTTTGTATTATGGATCCGAAGCATCCACCAGAAAAGATTAGCATAGACCTCAACACCCGTCCATTCAAGGCAAATTATTACGGCAATGATAAAGCTAAACCGATTCCCTTACTCATTTCGGATATTAATACGAAGGATTTTACCTTTACGCTCGCCTTCCCCGCCAAACCCAAGGAAATCTATCGCTGTAAGATAACCTCCGTTCATTTTTACGCTACATTCGAACTTATTAACCCCGATGGGCGCAAACAGCAATTTAGCAAGATGGATTGTCATGGCTGGGGGAAATAAGCGACCGTTTTTCATCAAAATAGCCGCACCTCACACATGAATGGTTTGGTTTTTTGAAACAGCCTTGACGGCAATAAAAAGACGCTTACCCCTTTTCAGATAAGCGTCCCAGCTTCCTATTGGAAAAAACAATTCACTATCAGGGAAAAATGAATACCGGCTTGGATAGCTTCAGTATTGCACTACAAAATTGCACCTTATTTAGATTAAATCCAAATAAAAATAACAACTTCGGTCATTTTTCAAGGAAATTAGGGAATTACGCCTCAAAAACAATAAGGGAAGCCCCGTTTTGAGACTTCCCTTGTCGATCATATTTAGATAAATAATTCTAAAGTAGCATTAGATCCGGTTGCTCCAATAAATCCCGAAGCGTTCCTAAGAAGGCAGAACCCAACGCCCCGTCCACCACGCGGTGGTCGCAGGACATGGTTACTTTCATGATCCGGGCGGATTTTACCTTTTTCTTGCCGTCTTTTTCCACAAAACGAGGCACTTCATTGATGCCCCCAATCGCTAAGATGCAAGAATCCGGCGGGTTGATGATGGCAGTAAATTGGTCAATACCAAACATGCCTAAGTTAGAGATGGTGAAGGTATTGCCCTGAAACTCATTAGGTTGGAGGTCTCTGGCTTTGGCTCGGGTGGCTAAGTCTTTGGCTTCATGGGAAATATCGCTTAATCCTTTCGCATCCGCATGACGGATCACAGGAACGATCAAACCATCCTCAATAGCCACTGCCATGCCGATGTTAATATGGTGGAAGATGCGGATGGTTTCACCCGTCCAAGAGGCATTGACCTTCGGATTCTTGCGTAAAGCCAGCGCAACCGCCTTGATAATGAAGTCATTAACGGAAATCTTAACGTCGGAAACTTCGTTCAGTTTAGCACGAAGTTTCATCGTCTTATTCATATTGATCTCCATCGTCAAATAATAATGCGGAGCCGTGAACTTACTTTCGCTTAGTCGGCGGGCAATGGTTTTCCGCATTTGCGATAACGGCACATCCTCATATGATTCACCGATGGCGGGTTGATAGACGGCTTTGCTTGGGGCAGTAGGCGAAGCAACGGGTTGCGGGCTTGCCAAGAAGGCTTCCACATCGCGTTTAACGATTCTGCCACCGTCCCCCGACCCACTGATCGCCGTTAAGGGAACACCCGACTGCGTAGCAATGCTTTTGGCTAAGGGGGAGGCTTTTACCCTGCCGTCCTCTGCCGTGATGATGGGAGCAGGAGCTACGGAAACTGCCGGTGTGGCTACCGGTTCGGGAGTAGGAGCTGAAACGGGAGCAGGTTCCGGTTTAGGCTCTGATACTGCGGCGGATTTGCTTTTATATTGGTTAACGATGGCGGTAACGTCCTCGCCTTCCTTACCGATAATGGCTAACAAATCGCCCACCTTAACCGCTCCGCCGGCATCGGATGCCACGTAAAGCAATACACCACCGTAAAACGATTCCAAGTCCATCGTGGCTTTGTCGGTTTCGACTTCTGCCAAGAGTTCGCCGGTTTTAACGCTATCCCCTACTTTTTTATGCCACGCGACGATCACGCCTTCGACCATCGTGTCGCTCATCAGGGGCATTTCTATAATTTCTGCCATGAGTGCTGATTGAGTATATGCTGATAGTTGGTTTGATCCCAACTCACTCACAAAAATAAACGAAAGCCGTTTATCCCCAATATTTTCCTGATTTTTTTATTCCGCAGGGCTGATCTCGGAGAAAGTTTGCTTACCGGAGCGACCGTTTGAGCAGTCAATCAACGGAAAAGCACGCTTACGGTCATGGATAAAAAGCGTTACATTTGCGAGATGGGTGTTACTTGCTTGGTTTGGAATATCGAAAAAGCGTCCGATGACCGACTGCACCGAATCATCGAAGCCATCCGCTCTTGGATTGCATCAGAGGATATTCATATCGTCGCCTTATTGGAGTGCAGTTTAGCCAACGCTAAGATCATCAACGACCAATTAGGAACGGATTGGCAACTCATCAGCACCGATGCCAGCGGGATGATTCGGGTATTTTCACGACTGAAGAGTGAAGGAGGTGTATGCTTAGAATCCTATGATATTACGAAAGGAAGTTATAAATCCATGATTCTGCAAGCAATTAGATTAGCAGAACCCTCCATATCGGATCAAGAAATGCTTAATCGTTACCTCCAAATCAGTCATAAATTACGCTGGTTCTACCTTTCTTATGAAGGCAAACAACCGATTCTCCTCCTCTTTTGTCATCTTTATAGTAAAGTTAGCCAAGCCGAAAACTGGCGCAGTTCATTACTCATTTCGGCTATTCAGAATTTAATATACGGGACGTTCAAAACAGATCAACATAGCATTCTCATTACCGGAGACCTGAACAACAATCCTTTTGAAACCGAATTATATCTGAATGGTTCGGAAAATGCTCATTTATTCCGTTCAATCCCCAACCGAAAGGTCTTTAACAGTCGGGATGAGCAAATTTATAACCATTTCAAAGACTATTTTTATAATCCGACTTGGACATTGCTTGCTGATAATCAAGATGAGGGCGACTATCGCACCCATTACACCTATTTTCATCCCAAAGGACGTGAGGATTTTTAAGGTCAATAAAGATGCCTATTATTTCAACTGTTATGACGGGGTGCTGATGAAAAAGGATGTGATTCCCTACTTTAACCATTGCCGTTTCAAAATATTGGATCACTTTGTCCAAGACGGAATAAACCATTCTTTGCTGGCGGAAGACGGTATCAAAATCAACAATGATTTGTATTCCGACCATCTACCGATTATCTTTGAGTTGGATTTCACTAAGGAAAATCATGGAAGCGATCCAAGAGCATCATAACGTTTGGGAAAAACTCATTCAACCGCAAGGTGAAGTAGAAAAGTTATTGCGTTTTTACGAATCGGAATTTAACAACCTACCGGGACTCAATATCAGAGCGCAGGTGCTTGTTCAATACACAAATATAGAAACCATTTTTCTATTTCAGATTATGCGCGCAAACGATACAGATAGCATGGAAAATCTCTTTGTTATCGGATTAAATTCTGATTTAGAAACAAAGGGGACATTTATTACTACAATCATATCCTCTGATCCCGACAAAAAAATTAAAGATATTATGTTTTCCTTCGACAACATAAATCAACTTGATAATATTATCAAAACCAATATTGAAACTAATATCTTGTGGCGAAATAAGATCAATTCCTTACTGGTAGTTCGATAACCACCTTATTTTCCCTTCCACACCTTGCCGATATTGGTTTTTTGCTAATTTTAGCCCGTCTCCGACTGAAGAGCCAAAACATTATGACCAATACCGCCACCCAAGTCAGCATCGAATTAGACGTTCTCCTCAAAGCCTATGAGCAGATGGTCTTCGTCAACGAATTAGCCACCATCTTTGAGGACAACCGTGACCTGTTTAAGTTCGTCCATTCCACCTCGCGCGGACATGAAGCCATCCAGCTTGCCGTTGCTTTTCAGCTCTTACCTTGTGATTACGTCTATCCCTACTATCGGGATGAATCTATCTTGTTAGGTATCGGCATGACTCCCTACGAGATGCTCCTGCAAAATTTGGCGAAAAAAGATGATCCCTTTTCCGGCGGAAGACATTATTATGCCCACCCCAGCCTCCGACGCGAAAAGCAAACCAAAGTCCCTTACCAATCCTCCTCAACAGGAATGCAGGCAATCCCTTCCACCGGCGCGGCGCACGGGATGAAGTATAAAGAAAAGACGGGCTTGGTAAATTATGCCGTTTCCGGGGAAGTACCTCCCGTCGTGGTCTGTTCGATGGGGGACGGGTCGGTTACGGAAGGGGAAGTTTCTGAAGCCTTCCAGATGGCGGTGTTGCATTCATTACCAATCATTTATTTGGTGCAAGATAACGACTGGAGTATCTCCACCTACACGGATGAATTTGCCGCGATGAATGCCTACGAATATGCCCAAGGCTTCAAAGGCTTGGAAGCGGTAAAGGTGGACGGTAGTGATTTTCTGGCTTCGTATGAGGCTTTTCATCGCATATTACAAACCGTTCGGGCAGAGCGTCGTCCGTTTTTATTTCATGCCAAAGTTCCCTTAATCGGTCATCATACGTCGGGGGTGCGTCGGGAATGGTATCGCCCGCAGGAAGAATACAACGAAGACTTACAATACGATCCCTTCTTCATCCTGAAAAAGAATCTGCTGGATATTGACATCAATGAGGGTGTTTTACAGATGATAGAATCTCAAGCCCGCGCCCAAGTCCGTGCCGACTTTGAACGTGCCAAGCAAGCCTCCGAACCCGACGACATTCATTCATTCTACTACATGCCTACCCCTATCACGGAAGAGCGTGGCGAACGTACCCCTGCCGGCGGTAAGGAAATCGTGATGGTGGATGCCGCCCTCCATGCGATGGATGACATTTTACGTCAGCATCCTGAGGCACTATTGTACGGACAGGATGTCGGCGGTCGCTTAGGTGGGGTTTTTCGGGAAGCGGCAACCCTCACCCAAAAGTACGGTAATGATCGTGTGTTTAATACCCCCATTCAGGAAGCCTATATCGTGGGCAGTACCTCCGGGATGAGTGCGGTGGGCTTAAAACCGGTCGTGGAGATTCAGTTTGCGGATTACGTGTGGCCCGGACTTAATCAACTTTTCACGGAGTTGAGCCGTTCCTATTATCTTTCAAACGGCAAATGGAATGTACAATCTCTCATTCGTGTGCCGATCGGGGCTTACGGGTCGGGGGGACCTTTTCATTCGTCCAGCGTGGAGAGTGTGTTATTAAATATTCACGGCGTTAAGGTCGTTTATCCGTCCAATGCGGCGGACATGAAGGGACTTTTCAAGGCGGCGTTTTATGATCCGAATCCTGTTGTTATTTTGGAACATAAGGGCTTGTATTGGTCGAAAGTTCCCGGCTCGAAGGAAGCCCGCACCATCGAACCTGATGAACATTACATCATTCCTTTAGGCAAAGGGCGCATCTGGCTCGAAGCCGACCCCAACGAAGTCCGTAGAGGCAATACCTGTGTCATCATCACGTATGGCATGGGCGTTCATTGGGCGAAAAATGCGGTGATGCAACACTTCCCGGGTCAGGTGGAAATTATAGACCTACGTACTCTTGAGCCTTTGGATTGGGAATTGATCGAAAGTTCGGTGAAAAAGCACGGCAAAGCCTTCGTCCTAACCGAAGAAAACCCTGTTAACTCTTTTGCCGAAGCCTTAGCGGGTCGTATATCGCGGGTCTGTTTTAGGAATTTGGATGCGCCCGTCGCGCTCTTGGGTAGTGAGAATACGCCCTGCATCCCCCTCAACTCGGCTTTGGAAGCAATGGTCTTACCGAGTGCAGAGAAGGTGGCGCAGGTACTTAGGAAGCTGTTGGAGGAGTAGTTTTCGCTGCGCAGAATCCGTTTAGTTCCTCAAGAGGGGTTTCTTGAAATTCTTTTTCAGCATACATTTTGCCTAATGAAAGGTTATTGATACCGTTGACTATGGCATTAAGCAGTTCACTTACCGCATCATTATCATTTGGCTTACCTTCTTTAATTTGAATCGGATTTTGTTCTGAATCCACAATAATTAATGATGCATGGGCTGGATTATTATTGGAAGGAGTAGCTTGGATGCTAAACCCAAGTGTTCCTTCTTTGAGGGTTAAAATCTGTTCCGGACAAAGCAGGCAGATACCGGCATATTTTTTTATACCGGATTTGTCATTTTTTGCTATATCTCTCGCTTGTTCAATACAGGTTTCCTTTGTCGTTAAAAATAACCGTGTTAGAGACAAATCGTTATTCTTGTCGGCAAAGGCTTTGGGATGTAACTTTCCATTACTGCGAAAGTGATAAGGACTAAAAAGTAATCTTAAAACAGGCTCTTGCGGGTCAATCTTACTCATTAAACGATGATATAATTGATAATATCCTGTTCCATCTTATTCAAGTCAAGGTATCCGGCAGGCAGATTTCCTTGTCCTACGTCCTTAGGAATAAAACAGTAAATTTGCTCGCGTCCGACTTCTACTGAGGTGTACAATGTATCATTACAATACCAATCTACGGATATAGTTCCATGACTTACAGGATAAATGTCTTCCACTTCCAATCCTGCTAAAACATCACGATACGTAACGCGAAGCCATTTTATCAATGTTTTCGTGTTACGTATGACATTAACATCAGGTTTCAGTCCCCCATACCCGTCCCAATCGTCTTCCAACTGTGCCAACTCATCAATCCGTTTGAGGTAAGGGTCAGTTTCAACCCCTATTAACATCCATACTTTCCAATAAGGAAATAATGTCTACCACACTGTTTTCCTTTAGGCTGTAATAGACGTTTTTCCCTTCACGGCTCGCACTCAAAATACCCATTATCTTCATATTAGATAGATGGTGAGACGTTACGGATTGTTCCGTTTTAATCCTATCGCAGATTTCACTAACCGAAAGCCTTTCATGTTGATGCAGTAATTGCAGGATAGCTAATCGAATGGGATGAGCTATGGTTTTAAGGACGAATGATGCCTTATCAAGTTGTTGCTTATCAAGGTTTCTTTTCGGAATCTCCTCTTTGGTAATTGCGGAAGCCATGTTGGTACTAAAGTGGATACTTGCTTTTTATTTCAGTTTATATATTTAGGGAACAATCAAGCATACACCTATTGTTCCCTAAATGCTGACGATGTTTTCTACACTCTTTCTTAAATTCGGGGATCAATCTTTACAAAGATAGCATCTGACGGAGCGATCGTCGTCTCACCAACAAATAAATTACGAATTAAAAATTAATACATGATTGAAATCTTAATTTTAATAAATAATGCTCCAATAATCAACAAAATGTAACTATTTTCTAGTAAAAAATCACCAATTATTGATTGAACAGCCGAAAGAGAAAATAGGTTACGCCATCAATACAATAGCCCCGATTGCCAAAGTCATCCCAATCCATGTTGATAGCTTAAAAATTTCTCGGTAACGAAAATAACCCACTACCCCCGATACCAATAAGATGCTGATATTCAGTACCGGAAAGAGTTGGGAAGCATTCATATATTGCAGGGCATCCATCAAAAAGTAAATGGAAAAATAGTTGGGAATGCCTAAGATGATACCCCCGATAAGTTCTTTTCGGCTGAAAAAAACGCCGTTTCGGAGCGCATTTACGATTGAAAAACTCATCCCGATTAATCCCGCGATGCCGAAAATCACGATAGAAAAGATGGTTTCGGGTATTTGCTTATCATAAAGGTGCTTAAAAATAGTAAAAATTGAATCCGTAGCCCCGCTTCCGAAGAAGAGAATGGTACTCATAATCAACAATGTAGCTAAAGGAAGGGTTAAAATTCCTTTATTTCTATCTAAATATTTAAGGTGCAATAAAATAATTGAAGCCAACGCCAAAATAATGCCGGCATAACCTTTTATGCCCATCGGTTCATTAAATACGAGCAACCCGATTAATACCGGAAAGATGACCGATACTTTGGTTATCATGGCGGTATAGGCTACGCCTACCTTTTGAGAAGCCTGCCCGATGAGGAAAAACAAGGAGATGAATAAGCATCCCTGCAAGATGGCTAACGGCAACCAATCTTTGGGGGAATGCTCCACTACCGTCCAAAAATCATCGGTAAAAGCGATGCCGCAGGCTACACATACCCAATAATTGATGGTTATCATCCGAAAAAGCGAAACATTATATCGTTCGGCTTCCCGAAAGATAACCATTATCAGGGACGTACAAAAGAGGGCTAATAGAAAGGAAAGCATCTGATAAATGGGGACAGGCGGGATGCCTTCCGTCAGCAAAGAAAGGCTTTCGATACTATTCCGCCAAAATTTTTCGGGTGTATTGTGCTGATTCAGATAGGATGATGGTCAAGAGGGCGTTAACATAAACTAATTTTAGATTTACACAGTTAGTTTGATAAGCATTTTACGCATTATTCGCTTAATTTGGTTATCAATTCGATCATCCTATGCAAGTCGTAACCCCTTACGTTGCCCAACATAAAATCCGCATCCTGACCGCCGCATCCCTCTTTGACGGACACGATGCCTCCATCAACATTATGCGCCGCATCCTCCAAGCATCAGGGGCGGAAGTCATCCATTTGGGACACAACCGCTCCGTCGGAGAACTCGTCCGCGCCGCCATCCAAGAGGACGTGCAAGCCATCGCCATCACCTCCTATCAGGGCGGACACGTGGAGTATTTCAAATATATGCACGACCTCCTCAAAGAAAAAGGCGCGGAACACATCCGACTCTTCGGTGGAGGGGGCGGAACGATTCTCCCTTCCGAGATTGCTGAACTCCACGATTACGGCATCACCCGCATTTATTCGCCGGATGACGGTCGGGCGTTGGGTCTGCAAGGGATGATTAACGACCTTTTGGAAAATTGCGATTTCTCTACCTATAAGCAACTCAACGGGGAAGCCGGCAAGTTGACCGACAAAAATCCTGTCATCCTGGCGCGGACGCTGACCTCTATCGAAAATAATCCCGAAGAAGGAGAAAAATTCATTGCCTCCGTCAAGCCTTTGATTGATGCCAAGAAAGTCCCCGTACTCGGCATCACGGGAACGGGTGGGGCGGGGAAGTCCTCCGTTACGGATGAAATCTGTCGTCGCTTTCTGATGGATTTTCCCGATAAAACGATCGCGATCCTATCTATTGACCCTTCTAAACGGAAGACGGGCGGGGCATTGCTCGGCGACCGTATCCGTATGAATAGTATTGACAATGAGCGGGTTTTTATGCGCTCTTTCGCCACCCGCGAAGCCAACACTGCCATCACCCACGCCATCCGCAACGCCGTTGAAGCGATGAAAGCCGCTCACTTTGACCTCATCATCGTGGAGACGGCGGGGATCGGACAGAGCGATTCGCAGATCACCGAGATCGCGGACGTTTACCTCTATGTGATGACTCCCGAATATGGTGCGGCTACCCAGTTGGAAAAAATTGATATGATAGACTATGCCGATCTGATAGCCATCAATAAATTCGACAAACGCGGAGCGTTAGATGCCCTGCGGGATGTCCGGAAACAATACCAACGCAATCATCAGCTTTTCTCCACGCCGACGGAACAAATGCCCGTCTTCGGTACGATTGCTTCTCAATTCAACGATCCGGGAACGACCCGCCTCTATCGGGCGATCATGGATACCATTGTGGCGAAAGTGGGCGAAAGCGTCAAGCATCTAACATCCAACTTAGAAATATCGGAAGTTCCTTCCGAGAAAATATACATCATCCCGCCCGACCGCGTCCGTTACCTCTCCGAAATAGCGGAAGAAAACGGACGCTACCAAAAATTTGTACATCAACAAACGACTTTAGCCCGCCAAGCTTTTAGCTTAAAATCATCGGTAAATATTTTAGAATCTTCGGGACAAAAAGAATTAGCAACCTCATTATCAGCCGTCTTTCAAGAAAAATGGGATCAGCTCGACTCCGAAAGCCGTAAGATCATTGACACTTGGGCGGAAAAAGTGAAAAAATTAAAGGATAAGACCTTTACCTATAAAGTTCGGGAGAAAGACATCACGGTAGAAAATTACACGGAATCCCTTTCTCATATTCAGATACCAAAGGTCGCTTTACCCAAATATGAAGACTGGGGCGAAATCGTAAAATGGTCGCTGACCGAAAACGTACCGGGCGAATTTCCCTACGCAGCCGGCTTATATCCTTATAAACGAACGGGTGAAGACCCTACACGGATGTTTGCCGGTGAAGGCGGTCCCGAACGCACCAACAAGCGTTTCCACTATCTTTCCAAGGGGATGCCCGCCGCGCGATTGAGTACGGCTTTTGATTCCGTTACGTTGTATGGCGAAGACCCCGACTATCGCCCCGACATTTACGGTAAAATCGGTAATTCAGGCGTTTCGATTGCTTGTTTGGATGATGCCAAGAAACTCTATTCGGGTTTTGATCTGTGTAATCCTTCCACGTCTGTTTCGATGACGATTAACGGTCCTGCGCCGATGCTCTTGGCTTTCTTCCTCAACGCGGCGATAGATCAGCAATGCGAACTTTACATCAAAAACAATGGCTTGGAAGAAGAAGTCAAACAAAAGATTTCGGCTATCTTCCAAGAAAAGGGCGTTCCCCAGCCGACTTACAACGGTGCTTTGCCGGAAGGGAATACGGGTCTGGGCTTGATGCTATTGGGCATAACGGGCGACCAAGTCTTAGCACCCGAAATTTATCAAAACCTCAAAGCCCATGCCCTCAATACCGTGCGGGGAACGGTGCAAGCCGACATTTTGAAAGAGGATCAGGCACAAAATACCTGTATTTTCTCCACCGAGTTTGCCCTTAAATTAATGGGGGATATTCAGCAATATTTTATCGAAGAAAAGGTACGTAACTTCTATTCGGTTTCCATTTCAGGTTATCATATTGCAGAAGCAGGCGCAAATCCCGTTACTCAACTGGCGTTGACATTGGCGAACGGATTTACCTTTGTTGAATATTATCTTTCGCGGGGGATGAATATTGACGACTTCGCACCAAATCTGTCGTTCTTCTTCTCCAACGGTATGGACCCAGAATATTCGGTGATCGGGCGGGTGGCACGGCGCATCTGGGCAAAAGCGATGAAGCACAAATACAAAGGCAATGCCCGCAGTCAGATGCTCAAATATCATATCCAAACGTCAGGGCGGTCGCTCCACGCACAGGAGATTGATTTTAACGACATCCGCACCACCTTGCAGGCGTTGTATGCGATTTATGACAACTGTAACTCCCTCCATACCAACGCCTACGACGAAGCCATCACTACCCCGACGGAGGAATCGGTACGGCGTGCGGTAGCTATCCAGTTGATTATCAATAGAGAACTTGGCTTGGCGAAAAACGAAAATCCTCTACAAGGGAGCTTTATCATCGAAGAATTAACTGATTTGGTGGAGGAAGCCGTCTTAGCCGAATTTAACCGCATTACCGATCGCGGAGGCGTTTTAGGAGCAATGGAGACCATGTACCAACGCAACAAAATCCAAGAAGAATCCATCTACTACGAGACGCTGAAGCATACGGGCGAATTACCCATCATCGGGGTCAATACCTATTTGAGTTCGACGGGTTCGCCGACGGTGATTCCGCAGGAAGTCATCCGTGCTAACGAAGACGAAAAGGTCTATCAAATACAAAACATCGAACGGCAACACGCTCGTAATAGAGCGGAAATCATCCCCGCCCTCCGGAACTTACAACAGACCGCCCTCCGCAACGGCAACCTCTTTGAGACCCTGATGGAGTCGGCAAAGGTTTGCACTTTAGGACAGATGAGTCATGCCTTATATGAGGTAGGTGGGCAGTATCGTAGGAATATGTAAATAAGATACGGTTAAGGCACATCAGCGTTGGTGTGCCTTTTCTTGAGTAGAAGAATATTTAATCTTAGGTTCAAAAGAAGGTATTTTGAAGTAGCTATCATCAAAGATAGCCGGCAAAGGGTTTGGGACTGATAAATCCTTCATCTCTAAAGAAATCATCCTTTTCAAGGTACTCTTTGGTTTAATGGCATTATATTCCGCCAAGAGGTCTATGGCATGGAGTTCGTTCCATTCGGCTTCAGATAGATCGCTGTCGGTAAGAATATCCACTCCGTTTACTAATTGTAACGTTTTGTTTGTTACTTTACCTTCATCTCTAAGTTCGTAGAGAAGATGGGTAATAGTTGTTAAAGCCTCCCAAAGCCCTTCATTGTTTACCTTTTCAGTAAGCCAATCGGCTTTTAAGGTAAGATTATAATCCACCTTACCGCTATCATAGACGTAGGGTACTAACCTGATTACGTCAAATGTTTTGTTTTCCGATAAGAAAGAATTTCTTAAGCTAAGAATATCTTTCTTTAGGGTTTGTAATTCTTGATCCATAACTTAATTCGTTTGGTGCTTTCGATGAATTTATTAGTCTCCGGTTGCTTAAATACATTCGTTTGGTTGTAGCGAATTGACTCATCCCACTTGAATTTATTAGTGGTGACATATGTCCATGAATCTTTTAAGTCAATGAAATTTGAGCAATCCATATCAAAATCAGTTTTCAATCCTGAATATTCTAATAATTGTTTAAGATCATGAATTTTAAGTTTTTTAAGAAAATCGCCTAATAAATTCTCGCTCTCTTCGAGCGTGAATGGTATTGTCTTTCCCTGTTGATTCGTAAACGAAATAGCATTATTGATCTTTGTGAAAGAACCTTTATTAAATAAAAACAAATCATCACACCCTAATCGTTCCGCAATTTTCGCTTTCAGATATAATTCTACGGTATAGCCGGCAAGATAGATGGCGTTATCGTATCTGCTATTCTGAAATAACAATTCAGCATCAATTAGCTTTTGATCGGCAATCGCTAAAATCTCCTTTTTAGAATTCATATTTTATTTTTAGCACATTTGAGTGCATATCAGAATATATAGCAATTTTTATACCAAATAAGATAGCTAATACAAAAAATCATCCTTTACCCCATCACCCCATAATAACCTTTCAACAACCGCGAGTTAATCTTACGAACGTTCAGATACGGGCAAAGTTTGCCCCCCCACTTACGACGAGCAGGTTCGATGGTTGGGTGCATGCTGCCTACAAAGTCAAAATATTTCAGTCCCAAAACCTCCGACGTGTAATGGATCGCATACCAGTACAGATGCGTCCCAACCCCCGAATGCAGAAACGCAGGATCAATACCCGAAAGCAATCCAAATGCCCGCTCGGTATCCCAAGCCATGTACATACCACCGATAGCCTGCCCATCCTTCATGGCAAGAAATAAAGCCCTTTTACCTACATTTTGGAGTGCCTGATCTAATCTTTCAACAGTGGTTAAAGTATAGGGAGATTGAAAGCGTTGCCGTTCAAAACTAAGTAGATTGAGCCGGTAGAGCGTGGCAAGGTCTTCACTTTTAATGATTTCAAAGCCGGTATCCTGCCTGCGAAGGGCAGTACGAATGGGGCTTTTGAGGTTGTCATATACTTTTTTCAAGTCGTCTAAACCTTCTAAGAGATAAGCATAGCGCGTCCGCAATTCAAAACCTGCATGATGAAAAGCCAGCCCGTTGGTGATGGGAACGTCCAGATTAAGTTCCAGAAAGTCAGCTTTCGGCAGTTGGGCGATGAGTTCGGACATTAATTCTATCTCATAGGAAAGACGGCTGTGGTATTTCTGTTCGGGTGGGTAATCAATGTAAAGAAACGTTCGATGGGTAAGGGGGGGCATCACCACCCGATTCCAAAACAACTTGCGATCCCTGCCGAACACCAATGCCCCTACGATTTGTCCATTCCGCAGAACGCTTGCTACATCCCATTCGGAGCTGACAGCATCCCACCAATACGGTTGCCCCCACAACGAGATATGTTCGGGGTTTGATTCGCAAAAACGGCGATAGATATTTTGGCGTTCGGATGCCATACCTGTTTAATCAGGATGCAAAGTAGCTAAAAAAAAGATCAGCTCCCTGTGATGACAAGGAGCTGATCTTTGATAAATGTATAAATATTTGAAATAAAATTATCTTCTGCGGGTACCACCACTGCTTCCACCGGATGAACCACGACCACTATTACCGGATGAGCCACCACTACTTCCTCCGCCATTGTTCCACGAACCGCGTCCACTTCCGCCCGAAGAACCGCCACTACTTCCGCCGCCACTGTTGTAATTGCCTCCACTACTGCCGGAAGAACCGCCATACCGACCACCGCTACGTCCACTGCCACTATTATTATTCGAGCCGGATGAACCACCACCATTGTAGTTGCCGTTATTTCCACCGCCGGGTACTTGGGGGGAGCGTCCGCCGGAAGAACCGCGATCTTGGTTTTTATTATCCCAATTACCGTTATTACTGTTACCTCCACCGGAATTATAACGACCTCCGCTCCATGAACCGCGTCCGCTTCCGCCGGAATTGTTGTTGTCTATCCGATTATCGTTGCTGTTGATGTTTCCGTTACCCGGATTCCATGAACCGCGACCGCTTCCGCCACCGGAATTATTCCAGCGTTGATAGTTGGCGTTGGAATTGACAGAGCCACGCGGTCCGTATGTTCCGCGATTCCAGCCTCCGCCACCATTCCAAGCATTTCCGTAACCACCTCCTGCCCAGCGTCCGTCCCGATAACCGGCATTGTAGCCTGACCAGTAACCGCCACCGCCCCAAGAATTCCACCCCCATGAATTATAACCGCAATAAGGTCTGGAGTACCAAAAAGGATCATTCCACCCCCAGTAAGGATCGCACCAACCGCCACCCCAGCCCCATGGACGATAGATCCAAGGATTGTAAAAGGAATAGGGACGATACCACCAATTTCCGCCACCCCAGCCCCATGGTGAACCGAAGTTAAACCCGAGATAGACATTGCTGGCTACGGGAGTAACGACGGATGATCCCCAATACGGGTCCCAATATACATTAGAGGTGTAGGGCATCGCTACGGGATTCATCGCGTAAGAGGAATAATAGGCGAAGTTGGCGTTATTATCAAACCGACGGAGGCGACGGGAATAATAGAAATCATCGTCCTCGTCGTAATACTCGCGGTTTTTGGTTTGTTTGGAATTTTCGTAATCGGTGAGTTGGGCCTTTTGTTGAGCTTCGTATTGCTTGCGACGCTCTTCGGCTTCTTGCCGTTCGATTTCTTGTTGCCGTTTTTCTTCTTCCGCTTGCTTTTGGAGGCGGACTTCACGGGCTTTGCGTCGTTCGGAGGGCGTCATGTAGGAATCATCATCTTGAGCGGATAATGTTCCGCCAAAGGATGCCCACATGATGGCAAAGATTGAAAACAGGTGAAACGCTTTCATAGGTTTATGGTGTGCCGTTGATGGTGAATGGTTGATTCGGAAATGGCGGTAAAATACTTTGCTTCCTTATAGTATAATCCCTCTCAAGGGCTAAAAGTTGCATGGACTTCACCGACTACCTTATATTTAACAAAAATAGTACCGAAGGGTGCTTCGCATAGCCAAAAGTTCAAAAAAATAAAGAATCCTGAATAATAAAAAAACAGGCTTCCATTAAATGAAAACCTGCTATATCGTTTGAAGTTCGGAGGTGAACTACTTTTTCTTGTTGGTGTGGACGGGTACTTTTGCCAAAGCGTCTTTCACCTTGTCTTTAGCATCTTTGACGGTAGAGTCCGCTTTAGCCGCTAATTGGGTGCTGAGGTCGCTTAATTTTTGTTTGGCTTTTTCCACGCGCTCGGTGTAGCCTTTGGTACATTCCAGCGTCTTTTCGTCGAAAACAGCTTTTGCTTTTTGGTCAACCAAAACCTTTACGTTTTCTTCTTTTTCGGCTGTTTGCGCACCGCATTCGCTTAATTTGGTCATCACTGCCTCGAATTTAGCGTTCGCTTCGTTCATCATTTCGGCTTTGAAAGTCGAAGTATCGGCAGCGGCGAATTTATCTACGTCCGCCATCATGGCATCAGCGGAAGATTTGATGCAGGTACAGGCTTCTTCGGCTACTTGTTCAGCCGTTTTGCTCGGTCCGCAGGCAGTAGCGGTAAATGCCAATGCCAACGCAAAGAGTATAATTCTCATTTTGGTGTTATTTTTAGAGTCTGCTTAAAAAAAAGCGGGTAAAAAACGGCGCAAAGTTGAACTATTATTCGATGTCTACCAACATCTGATCGTTAAATAAACTTAACCTCCCTGCCGTGCGTGAACTATTTCGATATGATCTCCAGCCTGAATGTGAGTTTCCGACCACTGCATCCGGGGAACGACCTCCAGATTAACGGCTACGGCGATACCTTTTTGGTCGGGCAGGATGCCGGATTGGGCTAAAAGTTCGGCTAACGTGCCTTCGGTTAAGTTAATTTCCTGCGGTAAACCGTTTACGTGAATGCGCATGAGAGTTAATAAATCATTGCAACAAACGTATGCAATAAAAGGTTTGAGGTGTTTACTCTTTAGCCCCTACTGAACGGAGATAAGTAGCAATTTCGGGAAATTCTCTAAATCTTGCCCACCAAAGGGCTGAATATCCGTTTGGCGTTTTTAGGTTGATGTTAGCACCTTTTTCTACAAGATATTTCACAATTTCCAATTGTCCGTAATGGGAAGCAAGGAGCAGCGGTGTAAAACCATGCGCATCAACAGTGTCAACAGCGATGCCGTTTTCGATGCAAAAGCGTAACCCTGCTAAGTTACCTTTTTCGATCTGTTTGGTCAGAAAATTGTTTACAGGGTAGAGGTGGATTTTTGCCCCTTTGCTTTTGAGGTAGCGTGCAATATCCATATACCCTCCATCAATGGCTACCATCAGAGCCGTATATCCCGATTCATATTTATAGGCTTCTAAATCAGCCCCTTTTTCGGTCAGATACTGAACGATGTCGTAACAGCCCCGACTCGATTCGCTGAGAATATTATCAGACTTATTTACAGAAGCCCCCCTTTCGATCAAAAGGCGATACAAATCCAATCGACAACCACCTTTTATATTCATGAGTACAGTTTTGCCGTTGCTGTCGGTATCATTGGGATTAGCTCCACAATCCAACAAATATTCCGCAATGTCGTAATGACCGCCTGATACTGCATTCATCAAACAAGTGGAACTATCTCGTCCTCTGCAAGAATGATCCACGCCTTGCGCTCTCAAGTATTTTACAACTTCCAACTTACCGTAATAACAAGATGATAACATCGCCCGACATTTTACGCCCGGCTTTATGTTTTGACGGTCAAGTATTCGGACGATATTCAAGTTTCCCTTGAAACAAGCCAAAATATAGGGTGTATAACCCATATAATTACAAGGACTGTTGGCATCCGCACCTTTTCTTAAAAAGGCATCTACTAAAGCCGTATCTCCTTTGGCAGTAGCGGAACATAGGTTGTGTTTTGCCCCTTTTTCTTCTAAATATCGGATGACCGAATCATTTTTGGTCAAACAAACAATAAACAAAGGGGATAAACCATGCCTATCACAAAAGTTTACGTCAGCCCCAAGCTCTTCTACCAGCACTTTGATAATCGGGAGGTAAGGAGAACGACAAGCAGTCAACAAAGGCGAAGTATTAAAGCAAGTCAGGTAATTTATATCCTTTGAGCCTTTGAACATTGTTCGAACTTGCTCTACATCACGATTTTTAAGGGCTTTTTTGTAATTCTGTCCATAACTTACCCCGACACTCAGCCAAGCGAATAGGATAAAAACGAAAAAGCGTGACATGGGAGCGGTAGGACTTACGTTGTTGGTAGGGCTATACCGGGACGGCTGGACTTGCCAAGCGTTTGCGGTCTATCTTGCCGTTGTCGTTGAGGGGGAAGGCATCCAAAGGAGTAATGGAGGTCGGTTGCATATAAGAAGGCAACTGTTCAGTCAAATAGCGGCGGAGTGTCTTGAGGTCGCCCGAATAGCCCACCAAAAAAGCATGTAAGGAAACCGTGCCGGCACTATTCGCTTGAGTAACGACGACGGCTTGATCCGTTTGGCAAAAAGTGCGGAGATGATGCTCAATTTCGCCGAGTTCGACGCGGTAGCCGTCTATCTTCACTTGTTGGTCTTTTCTTCCATGAAAGAGGTAATTCCCAGTTTCAGATACAGAAACCAGATCACCCGTTCGGTAATGCAGTGTGCCGTCTTTTGTGAAGAATTGTTCAGCGGTTTTGGCTTCGTTGCGATGGTAACCAGTGGTCAGTTGGTCGCCGGAGAGGATCAATTCACCGACACCGGTTGCTTCGTCGAGATTATCCAGGGTAAAGGTCATCCCTTCCATCGGTTTGCCAATGGAAACAATGCCATTCAGCGACTCGGAAATGCCTGATTGCCAGCGATAACGACTGCAAAAGATTGTAGCCTCCGTAGGACCGTACACATTTTCAATTTGGGCAAACGGAATACACCTTTTCCAACCTATTAATAGATGTTCGATAAGAGCTTCCCCGCAGAAGAGACTGTAACGCAAGTGGGGTAATTCGATTTCATCAAAATAATTTTGCAGGAACGCTAAAACCGATGGAGGCATCAAAGCAACTGTAATCTGCTGTTCTTCTAAAGTTTGGATGACGTTCAGCGATTTGATACCTTGTTGGGGAACGACACACAGGCACGCCCCAACACTCCACGCGGTATTAATCCCGAAAAATGCCAGATCAAACGTCAGATCAAACATTTGCAGGAAACGATCTTGGGATGCAAAGGCATACAGGCGGTCTTCCACCATCTTCTCCGTAAAAGCATTTACATTTCGCCATAAGACGGGAACACCCTTGGGTTGCCCCGTACTGCCCGAAGTAAAAAGCAAGTAAGCAGGTTGGTCGCTTGGCGTAGGAGTCAGGGAAAAGTCAGCCGTGCCGGAAAATGAAGCTAAAAATAAGGTGGGAAGGAACGGAAAATCGAGGGGTTCGGTGGAAAGGAGGAGGGAGGCTTCGGAGGCATTTAAGATGAATTGCAGGCGTTCGGCGGGATGTTGGGGTAAGAGGGGTACAACAGTCTTTCCGCAAGCCCAAATCGCCCACAATGCCGCGTAAGTATCGAAACGGTCGGTGGTGTAAAGGGCGATGGTCTTTTCGTTTTCCGAACATCGGGAACGGATTTCGCCCGCTATTTCGGAAGCCCGACAGCGTAATTCCACATAGGTAAAATACTGCCCCTCCGCATGAATCGCCGGACGCATCGGATAACGCTCCGCGACTTCCTGCCACCGTTCGATTAAATTAAAGTTAGTTGCGTTTATCATTGGTTTTTAGAGCCTTAACCGCAAGCCCCTGTTTTCGGTGCAAGTTAGTCATTTTGCATCGAAACGCTGAAATCAGGAAAAAGGTTGTGTACACATTACCGGACTCTTTCCACCAAATAGCGGTAGCGATAAGTCAGCGTTTTGGTTTGCTTTGGGGGCAGACGTAATTCAAACATGACCGCATTCGGTGTCAAAAGGTTTCTATTATTGTTTGGGCTAAGCGGCGTTAATATGGGTTCGGAAGTGAAGTAAACCTTACCGCCAAAAGCAGGAATATCTTTGAGTAGCACCTTTAGGTTTGTATCACTCTTGTTGACCAAATCATACTTACATTCTACATAAATAGAGTCAAAATGTTTGCCGTTTTCAGCCTTAACGAATTCCTTCTTCCAAATCTGTTTGCTGTACCGAGTACCGTGCAGGTCTTTCCACCATTCCGGCAGGCACAATACTACTGCTGAATCACGAAAAACGGTTGTGCTAAATGCGCCGTTACCAAGTAAGGCTTTTTCTTGATTATCAACCGAAAACAGTCCGATTCTTCCGGCAGGAATGGTTTGTGGGCGGTTATTGCTTAACAATAGGTTTAGGTTCGCAGATAAATACACGGTATCGGGTGTAAAATTATTGGTTACCATCGGATAATTGTTTCTTGGCTGAATCGCACCATCTCTTATTGTCACATCATAGTTTGAAACTAAGCCTCTGCTATTACCCCTTGTCCCCAGATCAGTATTGATACCATACTCCCACCGATTAATACTTCCCGGGTACCCACTTAAAGATAATTTGGCATTCAACCAATCGGGAATTTTATCATGGGTCAAGTTCTCTTGATGCTTAAAAACGTCCCTTGAACCGATGGTTAGCAGGGATTCGACGGGCAAGCTAAATGATTCTCCCTTGATATGACTGATCCCCTGTGATAGATTCAGCGTTGTTGACCACCAAGATACAGGTTGAAGGATGGATTTTTTGTTTTTAATCAATCCGAATGCCGAACTAAACTGATAGTCAGCATCGGAAGTTTGACTGTTAAAAACAGTTTGATCCGAAAAATGAACCACCACATTATCATTTTTCAACTGATCCTCACAGGATAATTCGATAAAAGGGATAATAGTAATCTGACTATTGGAAACCAAATCTACTTCATATAAAACCTTATAACTCATCTGGTTCGTGAGGTAGCTGACTTTCAAGAACTGATTAGCGGATTTACCGTTAAAGATGACCTCTACTTGCTTATGCTCGGAAGGATTAATCCGAATATTGTTCATAGAATCTACCGGAACAATCACTAATTGAGGACAGATTAACCACAGTTGATTATTGTTTACCGACTTAATTCGTCCGCTGTAAGACGCTCCACGTATGCTAAAGCTGATGCTTTTGTTGATATTGGCTCTCAATACTTCCACTAAAGCGGTGTAATCGGTGGGATATTTCAAACTGTCGTCCTGAAAGTTTTTGACGTAGCGGATGTCGCCTTCCAAATGAACATCAGCGATATTCATCCCGTTGGGTAATGTGAAGTGGTAACTCCCTTTATCAGTTTTAACCGTCCCTTCCATTTCACAAAGCGCAATATTGTTACTGAAAACGGTAACGGTTCGCAAGCGAAAATCATCTTGTCCGAAGGCGTTACCGGCAAAAATCCATAAGCACATGAAGGCAACAATTAATTGATTCATAAAATCGTTAGATTATTCGATGTAAAAGCGTTTCTGCAAAATTATCAAATAAATTTAGAGGGAATTCAAGAAACCCAATTTTTAGCTTATTCAAGCCTGATGATTAAACGCTTTACCGTCAGCCAATATTTCATGGTGATTGAATTTGTATCTTTGCGGGATAATTGCTAATATTGAGTTTTATTAGTCCTTAATCCATGAGCTATCAACCCCAAAGTAATGAATTTCCGACGATTGAATCGTTTGACCGCCATTTGAATCGTCTGCAAGAAGAATCGCTGAAAGTGCTTCAAAGTGAGTTTTCCGATACACCATCCGACATGAACGATGATGAGTCTATTCGTCGTATTGAGTTCGGTAAGATGTTCGTCAGCCTTTGGAAACATGCCAGCAATGCCGACGGTGTCGTTGACCCTAATGAAGAATTTAACGTATCTAACATCCTGCATGGTTTCTTTGCCGAGGATGGTCTCTTTCCGCCCTCGATCTTCCCGCAGGATCAGGTGTTTGATGAGCTAATCTCTGCCTTTTTAGCTCCGCAAGAATACGATCACGTCGTGCAGTATGCCAAAGACCGTCCGGGACTATTACCCATTTTCTTTGCCGAAGCCTGTATTATCGTAGCCTCCGATAGTCATTATCAGTTATTGGAACATAAGTTTTTGGAAAAATTGGGTCAAGACCTCAACCTCAACGAAAAAACGCAACAAGAAATCCGCAATAAGTACCTCCATTTCTTTGATAATTAAGCCCGATAGGCTTGCGTATTCTGTATCTGCATCAATATTACTGTCCGCCGGAGGGCTGGGGGAATGATCGTTCGCGGGAAATAGCCGGCTATTGGCAGGAATCGGGGCATGAAGTTACCTTCATTACTTCAACGGCTTACTTTCCGCCTGAGGCTGAAGTGCATCGCCGGTTTCGGAGCCGCTTGACCATTAACGGCTGTAAAGTGATCGTTCTAAACGTTCGTTACCGCCAAAATATGAGTTACAGCCGACGAATACGCGCTTTTTTAATATTTTTTTTACTCGGATTGTGGGAAGGGGTATTTCAACCCCGCCCGGATGTGATCTATGCTTCCACGACCCCGCCAACGGTTGGTATGATGGGTTATTTATTGGCGCGCTTTCATCGCAGGCGTTGGGTTTTGGAAGTAGTGGATGTATGGCCCGACGTACCCATTGGCATGGGCATCATCAAAAAGCAGTGGTTGCGGAAAATACTGGATAAAGGTGTTGATTTTCTGTACAAAAAAGCCGACCGAATCGTAGCATTATCCAAGGGGATGAAGCAACAAATCACGTATCACCAGATTAATCCACGCAAAATTGTAGTCAGCCCCAACTGTACCAATGTAGCATTATTCCATCCCCTGAATGAAGAAAAATGGAATCCGCTACCGATCATCCTATATGCGGGGGCTGTAGGCAAAGCCAATAATATTTTGAGCCTCCTGCAGGCTGTAAAACAGTTGGAAAATGATTGCGTGGTTCATATCTATGGTTGGGGGGCAGAATTTAACCTTTCAAAGGTCTTTGTGCGCGCCTTAATGTTAAGAAATGTTTTTTTTCTTGACCCTTTACCCAAAAAAGAGTTAGCGGAAAAGATGCGTCAGGCGGACATCGGCGTGATAACCTTTGCCCCTTTTCCGATCTTGGAAACCAACAGTGCCAATAAGTTTTTCGATTATTTGGCTTCGGGGCTACCCGTAGTCATTAATTATCAGGGCTGGCAGGCGGACTATTTAGCGGAATATGAATGCGGTTTGTCCGCTCCGCAGGGTAAAATAAGAGCCTTTGCCGAAGCCTTAGATCAACTATTAGCCGACAAAGAACTCCGTGAAACGATGGGCGCAAATGCCCGACAGCTTGCCCAAGCTTGGTTTGACCGAGCAGATGAAGCCGAAAAATTATTGCAACTCCTGCAGGAAACGGTTTCGGGTAAAATGATGTTGTAACGACAAACCTGATAATCATGAATTGGATCACACTAACGACACCCGAAGAAGTTCGGCAAATTGCGGAACAATCCCGCCAACGACCGCAAATCATCTTCAAGCACAGCACCCGATGCTCGATTTCCGATATGGCGAAGGCACGTTTGGAACGCGGAATCAATGACTTAGCAGTATTGGCAGATGTACATTACTTAGACTTGATCCGTTACCGAGAAACGTCGAATTTTATTGCCGAATTTTTGGGGGTTAAACATGAATCGCCCCAAGTATTAGTCATCCAAAACGGGGAATGTATTTTAGAGCAAAGCCATTATGATATTCGCCCCGAAGAAATGATTGAAGTTTTAACCATTGGAATAAAAGCCTAACCGATGACTCAACCTGTATCCGTCAAAACCGAAAACGAGTGGTTTCGGTCGTGGTTCGATTCGCCCTATTATCCGATTCTGTATCAAAATCGCAACGCTACCGATGCCGAACAGATGGTCGGGGCATTGATCCCCATCCTTGAACCGCATTTATTGGGCTTTCCCAAACCATATAAGGCATTGGACGTGGCTTGCGGGCGGGGGAGGTATGCCCGTTTGTTGCATCGCTACGGTTTTGAGGTGGAAGCGATAGACCTTTCACCCTGCGCCATCAAATCCGCCCAAGAATATGCGTCGGACGGCTTAACCTTTTCCGTCGGCGATATGCGGAAACTGTCCTATCACAATGCTTTCCATTTAGTTGCAAATTTCTTTACGTCTTTCGGTTACTTTGACCGGCAGGAAACGAATCGTGAAGTGCTGGCGCGCTTTCATCAGGCACTCAAGCCGGCGGGCTTGTTACTCTTGGATTACTTCAATGCCGATTATATCATAGACCGATTAATACCCGAAGAGACCATCACCCGGAGTGGTATTGACTTTCACATCAGTCGTACCGTAGAAGGCGGGCATTTGGTCAAAACCATTCGATTCGATGCTGACGGGGAACAGCATCATTTTCAGGAAAAAGTACAGCTTTTTTACCCGAAGGACTTTGATGAGATGCTCCTGTGTACGGGCTTTGAAACGGTAGAACGTTTGGGCTGGAAAGATCAGGAGTGCGTACCGTTTACGAATCAGTCCGAACGGCTGATTATCATCGCTAAAAAAGAAGTGATGTAGTTCAAAATATACCTCCGCCTGAATTATTTTTTCATTTGCGGGAAAAGGATTTAACGAATTGTGATCTAAAAACGTTTTAGGATGATGCAGTTCTTATTCCTCTCCGAAGCCAATTTACAGGATCGGCTCTTTTTGCGGGATTTATTCAAGCATTTTCCGAAGCTCGCACCGCCGTTCATCATCCTACACGATGCGTATATGGAAGATGCAAATAGCATCCGTATGCTCACCAAGCGCGTTTCCGCCCACTTGAGTGAAAGCATGGTGCCGAATATCGCCTTTTCGGGGGAACAACGGGGACTCATCAGCCGAAATGCGGACGGGCAACTCATCATCAAAACCGATACCCTGTACAAGGCGATGCAAAACCTTTCCGGTATCGTCATCAATACCTTAATTCAAAGTGGGTCGGGGACAAGTCCCGTTTCGGCGGAAGAACTCATAAAAGCTTTTCGACAGCAGTTGGATATTGAGCGGATGCTTCTCTTTCCGAAAAATCCACAGTCGCCGTTGGGTGGGATGCGTACATCAATAGCATCGGACGCAGACCATGACCAAGCCCTCCAAGCCTTTGAAGAAGAACAGCACATCATCCGTTTAGCCCACCACGTAAAGCCTGCCCTGATCGTTTCCGCACATAATTTCTACTTATGATCTGCCAGACGGAAGGCATCGTATTGCGGGCTACCCCCTTTGATGAACATCAGTTGATTACTTCGGTTTATACCTTGGATTACGGGTTGAAGAATTTTATTGTGCCTGGGGCGTATTCCAAAAGCGGGAAGGTCGGTAAACATATTTATTTTCAGCCCTTGGCGGTCTTAGACCTCATCTTTTATGAAAAAGCGGGGCGCGACCTGCAAAAAATCACCGAAGTACACTACAAACACATCTACGAACAATGGCACACCCATCCCGTTAAGAGTTCCTATGGCTTTGTTTTGGCGGAACTCTTATCCAAAAGCCTGATTCCCGACCAGCCGAATGAAGATCAATACCGGTACTTAAAGTCCTTTTTACTGCTGTTTGACCGGACGCCCCATGCGTTGTATCAGTTGTTTGTGTATTTTTTGTATCATCTGACGGCTTACTTGGGATTTGCGCCTCATAATCAGGTTATTAACCCGAACGCCCCCATCTTTTTTGATATGCCGAATGGTATTTTACAGCAAGTCTCGGCTTCCCCCTACCCTTATCACCGTTATTTTTATCTCTTTCACGAAGCGGAGGGCTATGTGCAGGCATCGGAGATCACCGTCCCGAAGTCGGAGCGACTACCTTTGTTGAAGAGTTTGTTAGCCTACTACGCCTACCACCTCACGGAGGTGAAAGAACTACGCTCCTTGTCGATCTTTGAGGAAATTTTCCGGGATTAGTCTCCAAAATTATCGTTATTTTTGTCGGCAAATCATTCATTACTTATTTACTCTAAAACAATGAGAGTTTTCTTATTATTTCTGCTTGGCACTGTAATCGGTGCTTTTTCCCTTTTTGCTCAAAATGCTCCTGTACGTAAGGTGTGGGATAAGACTTTCGGGGGAAAGAAAACAGACCTCCTAAACACTGTCATACCAACTTCTTACGGAGGTTACTTGCTCGGAGGGACGAGTTTGAGTGATAAAGGAGGTGATAAATCCGAACAATCAAAGGGTGAAAATGATTATTGGATTGTTAATACCGATAAGAACGGCACCAAAATTTGGGACAAGGTATACGGAGGCAATGGTTATGAAGACATTTACTCAATTTTAAGCACCGTAGACAGTGGTTACTTGCTTTGTGGAGGAAGCCGTAGTAGTAAGAGTGGTGATAAAACCGATTATGACCGAGGTGGATCCGATTTTTGGATTGTAAAGATAGACGCAAACGGGAATAAACTTTGGGATAAAACTTTTGGTGGTCGGAGTGATGATGTGCTAAATGCTGCACAAGCTACAATTGATGGTGGTTATATTTTATGCGGACGAAGTTCCGGACGTAAATATGCCGAAAAATCCGAGGATAGCAAAGGAGGGGAAGATTTTTGGATACTTAAAATAGATGCCCAAGGTAATAAACTATGGGATAAAACTTTCGGCAGTGATAATTACGATTGGTTTGGGGATATGTTCCCTACCCGTGATGGCGGTTTTCTTTTGGGTGGAACGAGTACAGGCAACAGAAGTGCCGATAAATCCGAGGACAGTAAAGGAGAACACGATTACTGGATATTCAAAATAGATGCCCAAGGTAACAAACTATGGGATAAAACTTTCGGAGGAAGCGGTAGTGACCGGCTTACTGATCTAATAAACACCCCAGATGGGGGTTTCTTGTTAGGAGGATATAGTCTAAGCAATAAGAGTGGTGATAAATCTGAAAATAATTGCGACACGCTAACAGCAACTAATAGTGATTTCTGGATCGTTAAAACCGATAGTGCCGGGAACAAACTATGGGATAGAACTTTCGGGGGTAATAAACGAGACGAGCTCAATGTAATGTTGCCTACTGTTGATGGTGGTTTTCTTTTAGGAGGAAGTAGCTCGAGTAGTGCAAGTTGTGTAATAACCGAGATCAGCAAGGGGCTAACCGATTTCTGGATTGTTAAAATTGATAGTAATGGTAACAAACTTTGGGATAAAAGTTTAGGAGGGAGTTCATATGAGGAAATTTATTCCATCATTCCTATTACTGATGGGGACTATATCCTGGCAGGAGTGAGTTCCAGTAATAGTGGGGGGGATAAATCAGAAGACTGTAGAGGCGATAAGGGATATAGCGACTACTGGATCATCAAGATAGCCATAGACCCTACCGGTATCACCGAAACCACCCCCAACGACATAGGGCTAAGCGTTTACCCCAACCCATCCTACGGTACGCTGACCATCAACCATCCCGGCACGGAAGCCCTCACCCTTGAACTCATGGATGCGAAAGGTAGTCTGCTCCGTACCCTCTCCGTGAATGAACCCGCTACCGAACTAACGGGGCTGGCTTCAGGCTTGTATTTGTTGCGGTTCACGACTGGTTCCGGGAAAACACATACGCAGAAAATTGTCGTTCATTAATATGGTTATTCGTCTGATACTGTTTATTGTTGTAGGGCTTTTCCTTTCGTGCAGAATCACGCAGGAGGCGACGCTCTACGTCCCCAAATGGCAAGTCAACCTGACCGAAAGCGGGGGCTTTGCCGGCATCACCAAGACGTTTGTGATTCAGGACGGCGGTACGTGCCTGCGCATCATCGGTAAAGATACCGTTTCATCAGAACGCAAATTGGAATTTGCCCTGCAACAGTCCATCCTGCAAGACCTCAACACCATCGGCTTCCGACAAATCCAATACGAGTCCGCCGGTAACCTGACCCGCTCGGTAGCCTTCGGGGAAGCCAAAACGGGTTGGAAAATCCATACCGTCCGTTGGGAAGTGGGGCGCAGTGATCTACCGTCGGCAATTAATCCCTTTTATGAGCGGACGATGCAAAAAATTATCCCCTACTTTAATACCTTCAAATAAAGAAAGCTGTTAATTTGCAGTTGGACTATTTTCGGGGAAATCCAGTTGTGAAAAGTTGCCTTTATATCTTTTTGTTGTTGATGGTTGGCGCGCAATCGTTGTGGGCGCAGGACAAAGACGCGAACCTTAACCAAGCGGTTGCCGTGCCGGATGTCTCCATTCATCGGAAAAAGGTGGAGTTTAACGATCCCTACCCCGCCATCCCCGAGGGAGCGATGCCCCGCAAGAAAGTTACCACTGAAGCCGACGAACCCACCGTTCATATCGAAACGTCCGATGCGATAGACCATGTGATGGAACTGCATCAAAATCGTCCGCGCCCGCAAGGCAATCAGGGTTTTCGCGTCCAAATCTATTCGGGAAACAATGCAGGGGCGAGTAATACACGCACGCTTTTCGTACAAAGGTATGATGATGTGCCGGCTTATACCCTCTTTGAACAGCCGATCTTTAAGGTTCGGGTCGGTAACTTCAGAACCCAAAAGGAAGCCGACGACTACTGCAAGTTCATCAAGCCCGACTTTCCCGCCGCCTTCATCGTCCCCGATACCATAGAAGCGGAAGAAGAACCGAAGAAAGAATGATCCTGATGGCAATAATCGCTTGCATCCCGTAACTACATTACGTTTTGCGTCATATAAACCAAGATGCCTAATATTTCATCCAGATCACTCAGGGTATATTCTCGATTATCAATAGTAACCTGATTACCTTCCAACATCATAAATCCCCACAGCCAACCCGTCGTTACTACGCCGAAGATGCGTTCGGTTGGTTTCCCTTTCCGCTCATTATACAGGCGCGCCGCGTACATTTCCGCGATGCACTGACCGATCCCATACAATAAAGCATCTTTTTTCGCCTCTGCTACGGCGATGACCGGGGCTTGCAAAGGCAAGTAAGCCTTACCAAGCGTAATCAGATAGTCGGCTTCCCCCACTAATCCTAAGGACGGCTCGACATCAAAGATTTCACCGGAATAAACCGATACGCCTTTATTCGTTTGATAAATTAACTCCCGAAAGATGATGTTAATAATCCCTTCACGCCGAGCAATTTCTGTGTAAAGCGGGTAGTTTTCATCCGGTTTCAGCCATTCAATCGTTTGAGAACGTGCAACATGCGGTTTCGCCTCCTTAAATATCAGATTATCATAACTCATCTGCACCCCCAACTTCTCTCCTACTGTCTTATAAGTAAATCTGTTATATGCCATATCGCTCAACGATTTCAGTACCCAAAGTTAAAAAAAAAAGGGACAGCCCCTACTTTGGAGACTGTCCCTTCCTTCATCGGACTTATGAAACACAAATCTTATTAATGTTATTCAATCACCAATTTCAGCAACTGCGTTTGACCGCCCTGCGAAATCCGTAACGAATAAATACCGGAGCTTACGTTTTTAAGTTCTACCGGTAAACTATTTTCACCGGACGATAAACGCTCGGTTGTATGGTAAACCGTTCTACCCGTAACGTCGGTAATCTCAATGCGTGCATCGCTCACATCATCCGCCGTTAAGCCGATGGTGAAACTGCCTTTCGTCGGGTTCGGATACACGGTTAAGCTATTCATCAACGATGCCGTCGTTAAACCTTCACGGGTATTCGGCGTATTGAAATTTTGAATAACAGCCCAATCCGAACGGCGATCCTGCGTGTTGAGTGCCGTGATACAGTTACTACAGTTGGTACGTATCCGTACACCGTAAAGTGTATTGGGAGTCAGGTTCGTCATCACAAAGGTATTCTGCGGATCACAAACGATAACTTGTTGCCAGTTATTCGTGTTTTGTGCTAAGGGTCCCCATGAAACAATGTATCCCGGCGCACCACCTACCCTGTTCCAGTTGGCTTGGGCAGTCGTTTGCGTTACGTTGCTGACGAAGAATCCGCCCGGAATCGGAACAGTCGGCGTAGCACAATCACCCGTACCAAGCGTCGTAAACTGGCGGATTGTACCGTTCGAGAAGCCGGAAACCCGACCGTCAGGACAACGATAAGCCACCTCCACATCATAGGTTGTATTGTTTTGCAACCCACCTAAGAAGCGATTGTTGGGTAAAATGTTCGTAATCGTCGTCCAATTTTGGTCGCCGGCAATCCGGTAGCGGAGGGTATATATCACTCCGTTCGGCGGTACGGCATCCCAATTCACAACGGCACTGCTGGTGGTGATATTTACGATACTGCTCACGTTAGGAGGCGTTAACTGATTGGAAACGACAACCGTCCGTGTTACCGAACAGCCCGAAGCATCCGTTACGCGCACCGTGTAAGTACCCGGATCAATGTTATTGAACTGTCCGAACTGGCTCGTTAAGTTGATCGGTAATAACACATACGTGAAACCACCGCTTCCGCCCGTAGCCGTAATCCGCACGTCGCCCAAGCCCGAACAGCCCGTAACCGACGACACCTGTACATTAATCGGAGGCGCAACGTTGATCGTTACCACGTTAGAAACCGCTTGTTGGCAAACGCCTTGTCCCGCCAATACCACCCGATATTGCGTCGTTTGGGTTAAGTTTTGGTAGGAAAGGGTCGGCAAGGTATTCGGTATCTGCGTGATGGTTTGGAAATTATTGGTCGAAGATTCCCAGCGAACAATCGTTCCCGAAAATCCGCTCAAGGTCAACGTACCGTTATTCGTTCCGCCGCAAACCGTTCCGCCACCGGACAAGAAGCCCGCCACTGCAGGTTGGTCTACGCGCACTTCCGCCACGTTGGACGTAAGCACACCGCACGCTCCCGTATTAACAATCACACGATAACGTGTCGTTTGTGTAACGTTTTGATAGGGTAAGGAAGGCATCACTACGTTGATAACGTTAACCGTTTGGAAGTTATCCGTCGAAGATTCCCAACGAACAATCGTTCCGTTTAAGCCGTTTAAGACTAACGTTCCCGAAGCATTCCCGCAAACCGTAGCCCCGCCAACCAAGTTACCGGCACTGCCCGGCTCTTGGGTCGTGATCGTTACGATGGAGGAAGCAACGGGTTCACAAACGTTATTACCTACGATGACGCGGTAAGCCGTCGTTTGCATCAAGTTTTGGTACGCTAAAGTAGCATTGGTATGAGCAATCGTTTGAACAGTTTGGAAACCGTCCGTAGAACTTTCCCAACGTAAGATGTTACCCGCAAAACCATTTAATACCAACGTACCGTTATTTGTGCCGGCACAAACGGTTGCATTGGCAGACAAGATACCGCCGTTCGGTCTAGGAACAACGGTTATTTCCACCGCATTGGAACGCAACACGGGGCATTGTCCGCCACCCGACACCAATACACGGAATCGCGTATTCACAGGTAAGTTCACGTAAGCCAAACTCGGCGTATTGTTCTGAATCGGGTTCACGGTTTGGAAGTTATCGGTAGAGGATTCCCAGCCGAGGATCGTTCCTACCTGCTCCGTCAAAGTCAACGTACCTTGATTAGTTCCCGCACAAACAGTTGCCTCACTTGATAACGTACCCGCCACCGCTTGCTGAACCGTAATTTGCGCTACGGAAGAAAACGCCGGTGCACACGTTCCGCTTTGGACTACGGCACGGAAACAAGTTGTTTGCGTTAAACCTACATAAGTAAAGCTATTTCCGTTACCATTGGTTGGGGTAAACGTTTGGCAATCCGTAGCGGATTCCCAACGAATGACCTGACCGACGTGTCCCGTCAAGTTGATCGTTCCGTTATTGCCGCCCGAACAAACGGTAGCATTACCCGCCAACTGCCCGCCAACCGAATTCGGCACAACTTGAACCGTAAACGGCACGCTGAAGATTTCGGGGCAAGGCATATTCCGTACTACGGCACGGAAAGTCGTTGTTTGGGTTAAATTAACGAACTGTAAAGTATTTGACGTTACGATGATCGGATTGAAGCCGTTACCCGTTGAAGATTCCCAACGGACGACCTGTCCTTGCGCACCGTTCAAAGCCAAAGTACCGTTTCCACCCATACAAACTTCTGCCGTTCCCGTGATTTGTCCGCCGGAAGACGAAGGCGTATTCACCGTAACCGTTGCCACAGTTGAGAAGGCTTCGGCACAGCTTCCCTGCCCTACGGCAACCACTGCACGGAATTGCGTGGTCTGCATTAAGTTGGAGTACGTGAGAATGTTTTGCGTATTGGGAATGACGTTCACGGTTTGGAAATTATCCGTCGAAGATTCCCAACGCACCACCGGCGCGCTGTTACCGTTCAACTGTAATACACCCGTATTTTGTCCCGCACAAACGGTTGCGTTCGCGGTCAACGTACCACCCGAAGGTGTAGCCAACACATGAATCTGCACATTATCCGATGAAACGGGGCATGGGTTATTACTAATCGAGTATTGGAAAACATACGTTCCCGGTAAGGTCAAGTTGCTGATGATGGCTCTATGACCGGCTACGTTCATGTTGGGGGACATCGGTCCGGTTAAGAACCGCCATTCCGGCGTACCGAATACCGGCACGTTACCGTCCAAGGTAAAGTTATCACCGCAGATGGTTCTGTCGTTACCTGCATCGGCAATGGTCGGAGGCTGTACCACCGTAACCGTCGCATGACCCGACGTTACAGGGGGACAATTACCCGACTGCACCACCGCACGATATTGCGTAGAACGGGTCAAGTTAAAGACCGTATGTTCTGCGGAAGGATTAGCGTGCTGTTCAATCGTTTGCCAGTTATCTAAGGAAGATTCCCAGCGAACGATTGTTCCCGAAAAGCCCGTCAATACTAAGGTCGATTGGTTTTGTCCGGCACAGATGGTCATATCACGCACAACTGATCCCGCTAAAGAAACAGTATTAACGTTCACCTGTACCTGACTTTCAGACGGTTCGCAAGGCGCATTTTCTAATCGGTAGGAGAATACATATCTTCCCGCGATTAAGCCCGTAGCCTGTAACACATTTCCGTTTTGATTTAAGGAAGGCTGATTCGGTCCCGAAACGAGTCTCCACGTTTTGGTAACGTTCGGAACGTCATTACCGACTAAGGTTACGTTATCCGCGCAAATCGTTTGATCTAAGCCGGCATTCGCCACTACGGGGTCAACGATGGTGATCGTCGCTACCGAAGAAGTTTCCGGCGCACACGTTCCGAACCGAACAATCGCACGGAAGGAGGTCGTTTGTGCCAAATTTTGGAAGGCAAAGGTCGGCGTAGTGTTATTGATCGGTGTGAAGGTAGCGAAGTTATCGGTAGAAGCCTCCCAACGGACGACGTTACCGATGTGATTGTTCAGCGTTAACACACCGGTGGCTTGTCCTTTACAGAACGTTCTGTTCATGGAAATTGTGCCTCCAACGGAACTCGGACTGACCACTACCGCCACCTGATCCGAACTCGGCGCGCAGGGCGGGTTAGTGATTGTGTAGTTGAATACATACGTACCCGCTACATTCATATTCGTAACCACGAGGGTATTACCCGTTTGGGTTAAGGTCGGCGAAACAGGAGAACTCAAGATGCTCCATGTTGCCGTGCCTTCAACCGGAACGTTGCCCATCAGGGTTACGTTGTTTCCGCACACTTGGCGGTCGGGTCCCGCATCGGCTACGGATGGTCTTCTCACGACAACCGTAACGATGTTCGACGTTTCTTCGGGGCAAGAACCGCTTTTCACAACTGCCCGGAACGAAGTCGTTTGGGTGATATTATTGTAGAAGAATCGGTTGGTTACATTATTAACGATAGTAAAGGACGCAAAATCATTCGTCGAAACTTCCCAGCGCACGATTTGCCCGCTAAAGCCCGACAAGGTGAGTTCACCCGCATTGCTTCCGGCACAGACTTCCGTACCACCCGTTACGATTCCTGCGTTAGTACCGCTACTAACGTTGATGGCAACATCTTTGGCAGAAGGCTGGCAGGGTGGGTTGGAAATCGTGTAACGGAAATAGTACGTTCCCGGTAAAGACATCCCCGAAACGGTAGCCGTCGTCCCTGCATTGGAAACGATAGGCGTAATGGGTCCACGTACGAACGACCACATTGGCGTACCGACTGTCGGCGTATTACCTGTTAAGACCACTTGCGTACCGCAGATTTGCGCCGGAGCAGTCGCTTGCGCCACCGTCGGACTATTCACCCGCGTAATCGTAACCACCGAGCTTGTACCATTACAAGGACTTCCCGGCTGATAGACCCGATACGAGAATACATACGGTCCCGGCAGGCTCATATTGGTAATCGAACCGAACTGTCCGAATCCATTAATCAATGCCGGTGCAGGTCCCGATACGAAACGCCATTCACCAATAAAGCCGGGCGGAATCGGGCTGCCACTCACGAGTGCGAAAGCCGTCTCACAAACGGATTGGTTTGCTCCCGCATTGGCAGGCGAATAACCCGGAGGCATCGTTACAAAGCGGTTGACGTTCACATCCGTAGTAGAAGTACCACAAGGGGTCGTAACCGTCCAACGGAATACATACGTACCCGAAGCCGTCATACCCGACACATTCCCTAAACCACCAACGGTCGTAATACTTGCCGCTACGGGTCCTGAAATAAATGCCCAGTTGCCTGTACCGCTTTGCGGTAAGAAGGCTGTTAGGGTCGTGGAGGTACTTTCACAGAAGGTTACTTCTGTATTTTGAACCCGTGCGTTGGGATCATCCAATAAACGGGTAATCGTTACTTCATCTATTGATTCAGGACACGTTCCATAGGTAATTTTCCAACGGAAGACGTAGTTACCGCCCGCCGTCATGTCATTAACCGTTAAGAAGCGTCCGTTAGCAATCATGGTAGGCGTGGAAGGTCCTGAAACGAACTCCCAAACACCCGTACCCGGAGCGGGGTCATTACCCACTAAGGTCGTCATCGGCACGCAAACGGTACGGTCTGCACCGCCTTGCGCCGTTACGTTAAAGGATTCTTTACGGATGTAAACTTCGGCAGTGGTCGTCCCGCAACCCGGAGTCGTTAATAAATAGCTAAACACATAATCACCCGGCACGGTTACGCCCGATACATCTAAGATATTACCGTTAGGGTTCATAACCGGTACTACGGGTCCAATCACAAACCGCCATTCGGCTGTCGCGCCCTGCACGAAATTACCGGTAAAGGTGGCGCGGTCTTCGGCACAGAAAACGTAATTCGGTCCCGCCTGTGCTATCGCCGGAACGGTACGAACCACCGTTACATCCACCGAAGAAGGCGGACAATTACCCCGCTGAACCGTCCAACGGAAGATATAGCTACCGGCAACGTTCATATTACCGATTTGAGCAATCACGCCGTTAGAAGCCAACGTAGGCGTAGCAGGTCCACTGACAAATGACCACGTTCCCGTAGCGTCATCAGGGATTTCGTCCGCGAAGATGGTCGCACTGCTTTTACAAGCATAAACCGTAGGCTGGCTAACGCTTGCTACGATGCCACCACCTACTTCCACCAATACCGCCGCAGTATATTCTACGGGACACTGACCGCTTGCCCGAAGGACAACACGGAATAAAGTAGTTTGAGTAACGTTCACCGTTAAAACGTCTGTTGTATTCGGGATACCGAGATAAGCATTACCATCGGGTCCTGATTCCCAACGGACGATGTTTCCTACGTAGTTGGTTAATTGAAGGGTAACTTGGTCGCCCGCGCAAATGGTACGGTTACCGCCGCTAATCACACCCGGACGCGCACGGTCATTCACGATTTCAACAAAGTCATCTGCCGGCGCACAAGAGCCTACGATTACCGTGTATTTGAAACGGTTAACCGTTCCCGGATACATGTTGTTAACAACGGCTAACTGACCTAAATTCTGAATGGTAACCCCGTTCGGACACAGATCGCAAGACCAATTACCACCCGCAGGCATACCCGTTAAGACTGCCGTAGGTCCGCAAATCGTTTGGTCGGGTCCGGCATTCACTTGCGGAGGTCCTGCCACCCGAACTAAGATCGCCGATTGCGCGCCAAGTCCGCATTGGTTGGTAGGACGGGCTACGACGATGAAGTCGCCCATCACATTCCACGTAATCGTTGCCGAATTACCCGAAACAGTAATGGCCGGACCCGCCGGGATCGTTTCCCAAAGGTAGGTCGTATTCGGGAAGGGCGGCATTATATAAGTGTTGGATTGTCCCACACAGGTAAGCGTTCCTCCCGTAATCGGAGAAGGCGTAGCCGGTAGGGTAATCATATCAATACTCAAGGAAACACTCGGACCTGAACCGCACACATTAGACGGAGTAGCCGTTAAGGTATATGTTCCGCGCGGAGCCATACCCCAATCAATGATAAGGGTATTCGTACCCTGCCCCGTAACGAAGATCGGACCCGCGGGGTTGATCGTCCAATTATAGTTGGTATTCGGAACGAAAGGTATCGTGTAAGTTTCCTGCGTCATCTGACAAACCGTTAATGCCCCCGCAATCGGTGCAGGCATCGGCGGAACGTCAATCGTTTGTACCTGAACCGTTTGTGCCGGCGAAGTACCGCATTGGTTACTTGCCGTTACGGTGATGGTACAGGGCGAATTATTATCCGCTACATACGTGATGGTATTGGTGGTACTTGTTCCCGTCCAACCCGTACAGCTATTCGTCCATGTGTAGAAGGTAGCACTCGGCACAGGAGGCACGGAGTACGTTCTCGGCGTACCGATACAATGATATGGCGGAATGATAATCGGACTCGGCTGAAGCGGAATTTCCGTTACCACAACGGTAAAGGTTCGTGCTTGGCTTGTTCCGCAGGAGTTACTTGCCGTTACGGATAAGGTATATGACCCTGCCGGCACGTTTGCCCAGTTAATGACCACATTAGGTGAACCTTGTCCGGTGAGAATCGTCGCATTCGGCGGTAAACCAAACCAGTTATAGCTTGAAGCAGTAGGTACTTGGATGATCGCATAATTCTCTACATCGCCCGAACAAACGCCTAAGTTACCCGATACAATGCCGGGTTGCGGCGGTGGTGGGTCTAAGACCGTTACCGATAAATTCGTTCCGGGTCCTACACAGCCTAAGCGCGTCGGCACTACCGAGATGGTATAGCTTCCGGGGGTTACGTTAGCCCAGCGCACGTTGATTTGACTTGTTCCCTGACCGGAATTGATCGTTACGCCGTTGGGGACTGTCCAGTTATAGGTTGTGCCGGGAACGTTGACCACTTCATAGATGGTGTTGTTTTGTCCCGGACAAACAGGGGAAGTATTCGTTAGAATGGTTGGCGCATTCGGGATCGGATTCACCGTTACGGAAAGCGTTTGGGGCAGACCGTTACCGCAGGCATTCGTCGGGATGACGGTTACGGTGTACGTTCCTGCCGTATTCCAGCGAATATCCATATTCGGATTACCGTTCGGATTGAGAAGCGTAGCCCCGCCACCCGGAGGAGATACACTCCACGTATAAGCTAAAGTATTCGGTACAGGTGTGATGGAATAGTTGCCTACACCGGTAGGACAGAAAGTCGTCCCGCCGGAAATTAACCCGGGTTGTACTGGCACATCCGTAATCGTTACCGTAAACGTTCCAATCGCACTGGTACAGTTATTCATCGTTCCCGTTACGGAAAGCGTATAAGTACCGATGGGCGCATTCCACGCTATTTGCACCCGGTCACGGGTAGGCGTTTGCGGGCTAATCGTGGGACCTGCCGGAGAAACCGTCCAGTCATAGGTCACGCCGGGTTGCGCCGTAACTTGATAGTTATGGGTGGTCGTTCTACAAACGGTAGCGGGTCCGTTGGGGTTCGGTGTCGTCGGTAAAGCAAAAATCGTTACCGATACGGATGAAGTATTGGTACAGCCATTGGCATCACGAACCGTTACGGAATACGTCCCTGCATCCAATGGTTGTGCATTGGTGCGGGTCGGATTCTGTAAGGTAGAAGTAAAACCGTTCGGTCCCGACCAGTTGTAGGTAACGAAGTTAGGCGTAACGCTTAAATTCAACGTTCCATTCTGGCAAATAGGACTATTGGAGTTTGCAGTCGGGTTGGGAAGCGGATTCACCACCACCGTTACCGAAGCGGTATTGGTACAGCCGTTGAGGTCGGTTCCCGTTACGGTATACGTTCCCGAAGTTGAGACGATAATAGCCGTCGTTAATTCATTGGTACTCCAACGGTAGGTGTTTGCGCCTCCTGCCGTTAACGTTGTACTCACCCCTTGGCAAACCGTTAAGCCCGGATTAGAGGCAATCGTTACGTTCGGTAATGGGTTTACGACTAACGTTACGCGCGCCGTTCCCGTACAGCCGTTGCCGTCTGTTCCTGTTACGGTGTAGTTTCCGGCAGTGGTTACGGTGATGGCGGAAGTGTTACCACCATTGCTCCACGCGTAAGAAGTTGCGCCCGAAGCGGTTAACGTCGTGCTTTGTCCCTGACAAATGGTTAAACTTGGGGCTACGGCAATCGTTACGACGGGTAAAGGATTCACAGCCACCGTTACGGTAGCCGTATTGGTACAGCCATTGAGGTCAGTTCCCGTTACGGAATAAGCCCCCGCCAGCGTTACGTTAATCGCGGCGGTTGTTGCCCCTGTACTCCAAACATAAGTATTTGCACCGGAGGCGGTTAGAACCGTCGTGTTTCCGTTACAAATGGTGAGGCTCGGGTTGGGAGTTATCGTTACCGTCGGTAATGGATTCACGACGACCGTTACTTGTGCCGTATTGGTACAACCGTTGACATCCGTTCCCGTTACCGAATAGACCCCGGCAGTGTTGACCGTTATGGCAGGTGTTGTTTCGGTGGTACTCCAAATATAGGAAACCGCACCGCCTACCGTTAGGGTCGTGGTTCTGCCTTGACAGATGGTTAAGCCCGGGTTGGCTACGATGTTTAATACCGGAAGCGGATTAACGACTACCGTTACGCTTGCCGTTCCGGTACAGCCGGCCAACGTACCCGTTACAGTATAAATACCCGCAGTGGAAACGGTGATCGAGGCAGTATTGCCCCCGTTACTCCATGCGTAGGTGTTCGCTCCCGATGCAGTCAAGGTCGTGCTTTGTCCCTGACAGATGGTTAAACTCGGGTTAGCCGTGATGTTGATAACAGGGTTAGAAGTTACCGTTACCGATACGCTACCTGTTGCTGTACAGCCGTTCGCGGAAGTAACCGTTACGTTGTACGTTCCTGCATGGGTTAACTGCACATTGGCACGAGAAGGATTCTGAACGTTAGATGTAAAGCCCGCAGGTCCTGTCCAGTTGTACGTATTACAGTTGGTACAGCCCGTCAGGTTTAAGTTCAACGTTTGCCCAACACACACGGGGCTATTACTCGTAACCGTGAAGGCAGGCGTAGGATTAACCGTTACCGCCACACTGCCCGTAGTGGTACAGCCATTGGTTGAGGTTACGGTTACAGTATAAGTACCGCCGTCCGCTACTTGAACGTTTGCCCGAGTGGGGTTTTGAACCGTGGAAGTAAAGCCGTTCGGTCCCGTCCATGAATACGTATTACAGTTTACGCAGTTATTAATTGTAAGGTTTAAAGTCTGCCCCGGACACAGCGGACTGTTACTCGACACCGTAAAGGTCGGGTTCGGATTCACCACCACCGTAACGTTACCCGTCGTGGTACAGTTATTACCACTGGTGATCGTTACCGTATAAGTACCGGCATCGGCTACCTGAACGTTTGCCCGCGTCGGGTTTTGAACCGTGGAAGTAAAGCCGTTCGGTCCCGTCCATGAATACGTATTACAATTCGTACAGCCGTTGATCGTTAAGTTCAGCGTTTGTCCCTGACAAAGCGGACTGTTGGAAGTGATCGAAGTAAAAGAAGGATTCGGATTCACAACAACCGTAACATTACCCGTAGCCGTACAGCCGTTACTTGAAGTGATGGTCACGTTATACGTGCCGGCATCCGCAACCTGAACGTTGTTCCGTGTCGGATTTTGAACCGTCGAAGTAAAGCCGTTCGGTCCCGTCCATGAATAGGTATTACAGTTCGTACAGCCGTTGATCGTCAAGTTCAAGTTTTGTCCCACACAAAGCGGGCTGTTACTCGTAATGGACGTAAACGTAGGATTCGGATTCACGGTAACGCTCACACTACCCGTAGCCGTACAGCCGTTACCGGAAGTGATGGTTACGTTATACGTACCACCGTCCGCAACTTGAACGTTTGCCCGTGTCGGGTTTTGAACCGTCGAAGTAAAGCCGTTCGGTCCCGTCCATGAGTACGTATTACAGTTGGTACAGCCGTTTATGGTTAAGTTCAAGGTTTGTCCCTGACACAGCGGGCTGTTGGAAGTAATGGACGTAAACGTCGGTTGAGGGTTAACCGTAACGGTTACGTTACCCGTCGTGGTACAGCCGTTACCGGAAGTGATCGTTACGGTATAAGTACCGCCATCCGCTACTTGGACGTTATTCCGCGTCGGGTTTTGAACCGATGAGGTGAAACCGTTAGGTCCCGTCCATGAGTACGTATTACAGTTGGTACAGCCGTTAATCGTCAGGGCTAAATTCCCTCCCTGACACAACGGACTGTTACTTGTAATGGATGTAAACGTCGGTGATGGATTAACTGTTACGGATACACTACCCGTAACGGTACAGCTCCCTGCACTGATCGTAACGCTATACGTACCGGCATCAGCAGGTTGCATATTGGCTCGGGTCGGGTTTTGCACCGTTGAAGTAAAGCCGTTGGGTCCTGTCCAACTAAAGGTATTACAGTTATTACAACTGTTGATCGTTAGATTCAAGGTTTGCCCCTGGCACAGCGGACTATTGCTCGTGATATTCGTAAAGGTAGGCGCGGCTAAAACCGTTACCGATACGTTACCCGTTGTGGTACAGCCGTTGGCAGAAGTGATGGTTACGTTATAAGTACCGCCGTCGGCTAATTGGACGTTATTCCGTGTCGGGTTTTGAACCGTGGACGTAAAGCCATTGGGTCCCGTCCATGAGTATGAATTACAGTTCGTACAGCCGTTGATGTTGAGGTTCAAGTTTTGCCCTACACAAAGCGGACTGTTACTGGTGATCGATGTAAAAGTCGGATTGGGGTTGACGGTAACCGTTACGCTACCTGTCGCCGTACAGCCGTTACCGGATGTGATGGTAACGTTGTATGTACCGGCATCTGCCACTTGAACGTTATTCCGTGTCGGGTTTTGAACCGTGGACGTAAAGCCGTTGGGTCCCGTCCATGAATACGTATTGCAGTTCGTACAGCCGTTAATCGTCAAGTTCAATGTTTGTCCTTGACAGAGCGGACTGTTACTGGTAATATTGGTAAAAGTGGGATTCGGATTCACCGTAACGGTTACGTTTCCAGTGGTGGTACAGCCACCAACCGCTGTGATGGTTACGGAGTAAGTTCCGGCATCAGCTACTTGAACGTTTGCCCGCGAGGGATTCTGAAGGGTTGACGTGAAACCGTTGGGTCCCGTCCATGAATATGTATTACAATTCGTACAGCCGTTAATCGTCAAGTTCAACGTTTGTCCCTGACAAAGCGGGCTGTTTGATGTAATTGAGGTAAAGGTAGGCTGTGCGTTGACCGTAACGGCTACGCTCCCGGTCGCCGTACAACCGCTACCTGATGTGATGGTAACGTTATACGTACCGGCATCTGCTACTTGGACGTTTGTCCGCGTAGGGTTTTGGAGGGTTGACGTGAAGCCGTTAGGTCCCGTCCACGAATACGTATTACAGTTCGTACAGCCGTTAATCGTCAAGTTCAACGTTTGTCCTGCACACAGCGGACTATTACTGGTAATAGATGTAAAGGTCGGTCGGGGATTCACCGTAACCGCAACACTTCCGGTAGCGGTACAGCCTCCCACTGCTGTGATGGTTACGTTATACGTACCGGCATCGGCAGGTTGAACGTTTGCCCGCGTGGGGTTTTGAAGGGTAGAAGTGAAGCCGTTAGGTCCCGTCCACGAATACGTATTACAGTTCGTACAGCCGTTAATCGTAAGGTTTAAGGTATTCCCCTGACAAAGCGGACTGTTACTCGTGATAGACGTAAACGTTGGTGTTGCATTAACGGTTACTGCTACGTTACCCGTTGCGGTACAACCATTAGCAGAGGTAATGGTAACGTTATACGTACCGGCATCCGCTAATTGAACGTTTGTCCGCGTCGGGTTTTGGAGGGTGGAGGTAAAGCCATTGGGTCCCGTCCATGAATACGTATTACAGTTGGTACAGCCGTTGATATTGAGGTTAAGTGTTTGTCCCACACAGAGCGGACTATTACTCGTAATGGATGTAAAGGTCGGTCGCGGGTTAATCGTAACGGCAACACTTCCCGTAGCGGTACAGCCCGCCCCGCTGGTGATCGTAACGTTATACGTTCCCGCGTGAGTTACCAATACGTTTGTTCGGGAAGGGTTTTGAACCGTCGAAGTAAACCCCCCGGGTCCTGTCCACGAATACGTATTACAGTTGGTACAGCCGTTGATGGTAAGGTTTAACGTTGCGCCTTCACATAAGGGGCTGTTACTGGTAATAGACGTAAACGTAGGCGCAGGATTCACTGTAACGGCAACGTTCCCCGTGGCGGTACAGCCATTCGCCGAGGTGATGGTTACGTTATACGTACCACCATCCGCCACTTGAACGTTTGTCCGCGTCGGGTTTTGGAGGGTGGAAGTAAAGCCATTGGGGCCTGTCCATGAGTACGTATTACAGTTAGTACAGCCGTTAATCGTTAAATTCAGGGTAGCCCCCGGACACAGCGGACTGTTACTCGTTATACTGGTAAAGGTCGGTCGCGGATTAACCGTTACGGCTACGTTACCTGTGGCGGTACAGCCCGCAGCACTGGTAATCGTAACTGTATACGTACCGGCATCCGTCGGTTGTATATTGGCTCGGGTCGGGTTTTGTAAAGTAGAAGTAAACCCGTTGGGTCCCGTCCATGAGTACGTATTACAGTTGGTACAGCCGTTGATTGTTAAGTTCAAGGTATTCCCTTGACAAATCGGGCTGTTACTGGTAATTGAAGTAAAAGTAGGCGCAGGATTCACCGTAACGGCAACGTTACCCGTGGCAGTACAGCCGTTTACACTGGTGATGGTTACGTTATACGTACCGGCATCCGCCGGTTGTATATTGGCTCGGGTCGGGTTTTGTAAAGTAGAAGTAAACCCGTTGGGTCCTGTCCATGAATACGTATTACAGTTGGCACATCCGTTGATCGTTAAATTGAGGGTTGCCCCCGGACACAGTGGACTGTTGCTCGTTATACTGGTAAAGGTTGGTCGGGGATGGACGGTAACAGGGACGTTAACCCTTGTGGTACACCCTCGCGCAGGATCATAAACCGTAAAGACGTAGGTACTGCTCGCATTCGGTGGCGAGGCATCTGAAGTATTGAGGTTATTGGAATTAAAACCGTTAGAAGCATTACTCCAGTTGTATTGATAGGTCGTAAAGTTTGGAATAAACCGTAGCCCTTCATTGGCAGCAGCCCAAACCGTACTATTTCTACCTACGATAAATCCTCCGCCGGCTCCGCCTACATATTCAAAACCACACACCCGATTATTACTAATGTCACAAACTACGTTTGAAACACGTTGAATACGATATTCAAAATGATTCGTTGTTTCATACAAAACGATCTGAAAGGTTGTGCCAGCATTCCATTGAAAGTAATGCCCCATATTTCGAAACTCTACAACCAACCTTCTGCAGGGTGCCGTTCCTTGGGTCATGTACGTTACTGAACTTGTACCGTTAATGGGGTCTAAATCCATCCAAGCAGGTCCCAGAAAATTATTCGGCACGGCTGCATTAGCAATCGGGACAGTATTCCATGGACTAAACGTCCCACCACCTACATTATCGAAAGTGATGTAACCGTTAGAACTGATAAAAAACTGGGTATAGTTATTACAGTTATAGTTAAAGGAAAACCCAATATTAAAGGGTCCAAAATGTCGGTCATCAATATTAACGTTAGCATTCGTAGCACCAACCATGCTATACATGGCGAATGCAAAATTTTGTAACGAATAACCGCCGGTACAGGCGGGTTGTGTTACACCACCGTTAAGGGTGATCGTTGGGTTTGTTCCTTGACAATAAGTCGTAGGACTGGCGGTAGGGTTCGCCGTAATCGCCGGGGAACAGGTGGTCGGTGTAGTACAATACGTCAACTGTGCTACAACAGGGGATACATTAAACGCCCACGATCCGATGACCGTCAGTAAGGCAACAATGTATAGCGGTAAGGTAAATAGTTTGTTCATTCTTGAAGCTAAAATTTAGTTCGGTTTAAGAGTCGTTTAATTTTTGAGCTGTTGCATTTGTTGGTACGTCATCTGGTTGATTTTTCCTTTCGGAAGCACTTCCAGCACTTTAGCCTTCATTGCATTTAGCTTTTCGCTGTTGCTCGTTTCATTCGTTCGTACTACAAACGACTTGCGGTCCGGTAAATAAGTTACCAATAGATGGGCAAATTGGGTTGCCAAGGTGCGCTTTACTTCACTGTATGCCGCGGAGGCATGCCCCCCGGCTTCTAATTCGGGTGTGGTGATAAGTAGCAAAAACTCCTCGGCATCCGGTTGCTGAGAAGAAGCAGTCGGCTGATGAACATTCGTCAGGGTTTGCCCAACGGCTACGTTCAGCCACAAGCAAGATAAAATCGAAAAAATCAATAGTCGCATATTAAGTCTATGTTAACTAAATGTGCAATCTACGACAGGAACGCCTCATTTTTTGAATACAAACGTCAAAAAACCAAACTTTAACACTAAATAACTAAAATATCGCAACCTTATTAGGCATACAGGAAAGTCCATCTTAGTTGCACATTTCTCAATAAAACACTGCATTTTTTACCTAATCAATAATAACTATCCCATTAGCTACTCATTCCGTAAATAATGTTCAAATTCATTTGACGCTAATCCCCTTTTATTTTCGGAAACAATTTCATAAGGCTTCATTGTCTTATTTTGCCCTATCTTTGCTATCCGAATCCATTGATTATGAGATTATTTGCATTGATTTTCATAAGCGGCTTGTGCCTCTTTTTCATCGCTTGCGACAAAAAACAAAACACCGCCACCGAAAAACCCGTCATCCAAGTAGCCGATAAAGACCTGCCGACCATCCCTTGGGACTGCAAACGCCTTGACTTGGACATGAAGCAAGCCAACCTCGCCTCCCAAGCCTTCTTCAAAACCCGCCCCTACCGCGACCCGCGCAACCGCGATGCCTTCCTCCGTTCTGCCGAATGGAAAGCCCTTTATGAAAAACATTTCCAAAAAGAACTCGTCGCTTTCCTACCCTATTGCGAACCCGAATTCATCAACCGCCCGCAGGAATTGGAGGGACTTACGCAGGCACAATTAGATACGTTTAATAATATCGTTAAAGATATGTTGGGTGATTTTATTGCCTTCCCGCAAATCAAAGATTTAGCCGATTCGGTGGCGAAAGTCTATCCGCCCGACTATAATTTTGAGCAAGCCCTCAAGCCCGCCCTGCAACGGTTTAAGAAACTCTACCCCGCCTTTCAAGTGCCGAAAGTCCGCACGATGATTAAAGCCTTTAACCCGCGTGCCGACTGGGCAGAACAGTTTTTATATGACCGCCTCTTCGTTAATAAACAGTACATAGGCATCACTTTAGATTATTTTTCGGGGGCGGATTTCAAGATCACGCACCCTGACCTCCCTAAATATCTACGGATGCGTCGCCGTCCCGAACATTTAGCTCCGGCAGTGGTGGGTGCGCTCGTGGATTTTTATCGTCCCGTTATCGGTATCAAAGAGCGTCCTACTTTGGTGGATTTGATGATTTATGACGGTATCCGCCTGTATGCCATGGATGTCCTCCTGCCCGAAACCGCCGATTCGCTCAAATTTCCGGCTTCCGCCAATCAAATGGAGACGGCAAATAGTTTAGCACCCTTCATCTATAAGGCGATGCTGCCCCACTTTTTCGCCCAGAACTACAAGACGTATGAGTGGGCGTTGGCAGACGGTCCCCAGACGGCTTTCGGCAAGATCGGTCTTGAAAATGTGGCGAATCGGCAGTTACCGTCCCGATTGTCCGCGTGGATGGGTTGGCAGATGGTACGCAGTTACATGAAAGCCCACCCCGACGTAACCTTTGAAGCCCTGCTGAAAACCAAGGACTACCGCGCCATCTTCCAAGACTGCGGTTATAAGCCTGACGTGCCGAAGTAAATTTTTTCTAAATTAGGATCGGAAAAGCGGGGCTGTTATGCTTACATACGATCAAGAACCCAAAAGACAAAAGTAAGCAAAAAATCGCGTGGCTGTTATCATACAAATGGTAGTTATAACAAAATAAATATGATTACTTTTATATGAGGTACGCGTAATCATACCCCAATATCCGCAAGACCTGCTTGCTGTTCTGCAAGGAATGGAATGCTTTGCTCTTCAAGCAAAATCGAGCATGACATCACATTATCTTATTAAACCATATCTCTAATTTTGTGATGAGGTCATTATAGTTAGGAATATCGTTGTGGTTTCCGTGAAAGGTATTTTTGATGAGGCTCAAATAATCTTTCTCAAACGTAGTGTCCGCTTGAAGGATGTTTAATATTTTATTGAGTTCATCCGACACATTACCTTCTGTTTTTAACCGATTTTTAAGATCATGCTCAACATTTTCGCGGGACATTCTAATAAAAGCATCTTCATCCTTTACAAGATATGAATCCGACAAGAAATACAAGTCGAACAAATGCCGAATAGTTGTTGGATCATATTTTTCAGGAGACTGAGAACGTTGATTGACTCTCCAAGATAGTGCTGCTAATTTATCGGATGCGGTCTCGATAGGGGATACACACTTTAATTGTGTGATTTCGGATTCATCACCCGTGGTTTCATTAACAAAAGAGGTCATGGGTTGATTTACCGCATCAGCTTTAAGTTCCAACAGGGTTACTTCTAACTGCAAATGCGGTCGAATATTATTTTGTATTTCAAAATAAGTAGGGTAATCAATTTCCCACTTGAAGGTTTGATTTCGATTGAGTATCTCAACATTGTTGATGGAATAAATATTATTAGCCCCTGATACGTGTGCTTCGATTTGCTCTTTGAGTTGTAATCGAGTTTGTCTGCCCAAGTTTGTAGCACCAATGATTCTGTAGTCTAAATCTTCCGAGAAGCGAGGAATAACCTTAAAACATTTAGCCAAACCGGTACCGCCCCCCAGCACCAAATCAAAGATATGATTGGGCAGTGTTAATTCAATAGCTGTTAATAACTTAACCAACTGAACCTGATAGTAATCCTTTTCGACGATTGATGGATCAATACCACGTTCCTCTGCAACGTTTTCAAAAATAACCCTATCTTTTTTCATAATAGATTGTAGCCCCTCTGTAACTAATTTTTCGGGTCGGTAATCGGGAAGCATGAACGGCTATCACTCTACCCGTAGGGACTTGGGTGGTTTTTCCTTCATTATAGGCTATCGACAGGGCAGATAATCCAATTTCATAGCCCAAAAGTCGAAGCGTTTCGCGTCCCAATTCCGGCAGAGCCTTACAGGCAATCATTTGATTCGTAATCGGGGATCGTTTGGTTCGAGCATATATACCGGTGCTGATTCTTACCAACTTTTCTTCGTCAAGGAGTTGCTTTAATACCCTATTGATTTGAGTCTCCGATGCCATCCCCTTAAACTCTCGACGTAAAAAAACATTGCGCTCGGACTCGTAGATGCGTTTCAGTAGGCGTACTTTTAACGGGTCTTTCATACAACTAAAGATTAAAGTTGATGATTAAAACGGAACAAAATCCATGCCGATTCCCTAATACCCCAATATCCGCAATACCTGCTTACTGTTCTGTTCTTCCGTGAAGATTTCGTAATCTAAAGTCTCATCTTTGTTTCGGCGGATGAGCAAATGGCGCGGGTTGGGCATCAGGCAGTGGTGAATCCCCCCAAAACCACTCAATGCCTCTTGATAGGCTCCCGTATGGAAAAAACCCAAATATTGCACTTTCCGCGTTTTGGGTAAGAAAAGTACGTTGATATGGGCATCACGGGAATAATAATCGTGGCTGTCGCAGGTGATCCCGCCCAAGTTGACCCGCTCGTAATCGGAATCCCAGTTGTTGATCGGTAATAGGATGTAGCGTTGGTTGATCGCCCAGATGTCCGGCAGGGTGGTCATCAAACTGTTATCCAAGATAAGCCATTTCTCGCGGTCATTCTGTTGCTTTCTGCCCAAAACCTTAAATAAAATGCCCGAACTTTCCGCCACTGTGTAACTGCCAAACTCGGTAATCAAATCCGGCTCCATGACTTCAAATTCTCCGCAAATCTCCTTGATCCGATTCACGATTTCCGTAACCATGTACTCATAATCATACTCAAAAAAGAGTGAATTACGATACGGCAAGCCCCCGCCAATATCCAATAAATGCAGGTCGGGACATACTTTTTTCAGCTTGCAATAAAATTCCACACATCTTTCCAACTCCGACCAATAGTATGGCGTATCATTAATACCTGAGTTAATAAAAAAATGCAACATCACCAACTTGAAGTTCGGATGTTTGGCTATCTTACTTTGATACAGGTCAATAATGTCATCCGCCCGTATGCCGAAACGGGAAGTATAGTGGGCAAAGTCCGGTTGCTCCTCCACCGCCAGCCGAACCCCTATATTACAAGCCTGATCTAAGTTGGAGGTATAAAAGTTGAGTTCCTCTTTGGTATCCAGCACGGGGATGATGTTGGTAAATCCGTCATGGATAAAATCCACGATGTATTGCATGTACGGCTCGCGTTTGAAACCGTTGCATATGACCATTACATCTTTTTTCACCAATCCCCGCTTCTCCAAGGCTTCCACGATGGCCATATCAAAAGCCGAAGACGTTTCCAGATGAATATCATTCTTCAGGGCTTCCTCCAGCACGTACCGAAAATGCGAACTCTTCGTGCAGTAGGCATACGTATAAGTACCGCGATAGTTATTCTTCAGGATCGCATTCTGAAACAAGAGCTTTGCCCCCTGTATCTTTTTGGAGATGATGGGTAGGTACGTAAAACGCAACGGCGTACCATAGGTTTCAATGATCTCCATCAGGTTGATGGAATTAAAAAACAGTTCGTCATCTATCACCTCAAAGCCCTCTTGCGGAAAATCCACACTCAAATCGAGGAACTCATAGTAGCTTTGCATCGCGTTCCGGTCAAGTAAAATTGAGGGCAAATTTAATCGAAAAAATTATATTAAAAAGCAATACTTCCCTTCACTATCCACACCCCAAACGATCATTAATCACCCTTGATAAAAACCAAACGCCCTAAATTATTAATCATCCGATTTATCATTTAACACAACCGACTATACATCTTAATGCCAACTCAAATCTTTCGAGAAATATACCCCGTTTCGATGAAAGGTAGTATCTTACCGTCTCAAACGCCTACGCCATGTTACGCTTGATTTTCCTGCTGATTTTCTGCTTTGCTACCCATCTTTTCGCCCAAAATTCGGACTGTGGCATCATCTACGTTGCGTCCAACGGCACTGCCGACGCGAGTTCGGGTTCGATGAATCGTCCGGCATCTTTTCATTATGCACTGACCAATTTAGTGCCGAATGGGGGATATATTCGCATGTCGGTTGGTAACTATCTATTGGATACTACCCTGAAAATCAGGTCAAATTTGGTCATCGAGGGCGGATTTCTCCCTCAAAAAGGCTGGGCAAAAACCAATACAGATTCAACCGTTTGGGTTCGTACCAACCGCAATCCTGCCTCCAATCCAAGCCGTTTGGTAGCCATAGAGGGTATCAATCTGCAAAATTTTCGCTTACAAGATATTAGGATCAACTGTACCGAAGCTGTCCCATCCGGTGCAAGTTATTACGGTTTATACCTGCGCGGGTGCAAAAATTATACCCTTAGCCGCTGCGTTATACGTACCGCTTCTACGCCTGATGCCATAAATGGGGCAGACGGCGCGAACGGACGCTCCGGCGCGAACGGAAAAGCGGGCGGTTTGGGTTGCGGGCAATGCAATCCCGACACCCCTCCGAAGGTCATCACGGGCGGTTTGGGCGGAAATGGTTGGTCTAACGGAACGGCATCCGGCGGCAAAGGAGGCGACGGCGGGGCAAGAGGCAAAGGCACAAATTGCCTGCCGTTACAGTGCAATGTCTGTGATCCTCAGGCGATTTCATCCCCAAACGGACAAAACGGCGCGGACGGAAACGGCACTTTTCAAGCCAAAGGAGGCATCGGCAGGGCGGGTTTGAACTACTGCTCACAGGGTAGCGGACTCAACCAAACCGATATATTAAATTTTATTAATTCTTGTCCTACGACCGATTCCGCCCAATTTTGGGGCAGAAACGGCTCATCCGGCACTCATGGAGTCAATGGTTTTGACGGCGAAAACGGCGTTGCCCGCTATCGAAACGGCTTTTTTACCCCCGAAGACGGCACTTCAGGCACCGATGGCTCTAATGGCAATGGTGGCGGTGGTGGTGGTGGTGGTGCTTCGGTCGGTGGCATCCCCCGATTGGGCTTGGGAGGCATCATCCCCGATGCCAATAGCGCGGGGGCAGGTGGAGGCGGTGGCGGAGAAGCTGGCGAAAAAGGTCGTGCCGGCACGGCTGGAAAGGGTGCATACGGCACTTTTGCCCTGTTTTTGTGGCAAAATGGCTCAAATGCTTTCATCAAAGATTGTCGCTTATTACCCGGAAAAGCAGGCAATGGTGGGCGCGGAGGCATCGGCGGGCGGGGCGGAAATGGAGGCATTGGAGGCATCGGAGGCAATGACGCTCAACAAAATAATGGCAGAGGATCAGGCTGTCATGGCGGTGCCGGAGGCAATGGAGGCAACGGCGGTGATGGCGGTCAAGGGGGTAATGGAGGCAACGGAAGCAACGGCATTTCGGAATCTGTTTATATGTCGGATGATGGAAGCCCCGCCGTCATCACAGGACGACTGAATCCCGTTGAGTTTCCGATAGAAGTCAGCTACAACGGCTGTACGCATCTACCCGTTTCGGTTAAAACTACTCAAGCGGGAGCTATTTTTGAATGGTTTTTGGGCGGAAAACCGCTTTCCGCGCAGGGAAAAGAAGCCTCCACGTTGTATGAATCAGTCGGTTATAAGACCATATCGCTGTTTGTGGATGGTGTTGCTTTTGCCTATACCGACTTTCTGAACGTATTTATACTCAATCCCGTACCCAAAATTCTTGCTGATTATCAGACTATTTGCACAGGTTTAAGCCTTTCTTTTCAAACCAATGTCAGCGATGCTTTAGCCTATGAATGGCAATTCCCAGGTGGGCAACCGGCTTCGGCTACGACGGCTACTCCTCCCTCCGTGCAATTCAACCAAGCGGGGAGCTATTTCATCACCTTACGGACACGTTCTTGTTGCGGTTGGTCGTTGACGGATACGTTCAAGCTGACCGTCAAGGATCGTCCCGATGTTCATTTTCGGATCAAAAGTCAAACCATTTGTTCGGGTGATCCGCGTCCCGTTTTGGAACAACAAGCAATAGCGGGAGCTACCTATGAATGGTTCTATAATAATAACCCCGTCAACACCAACCAACCCCGCTTAGCCACCCAAGATGCGGGCGAATACGTGCTTCGGGTCAGCTTGGCGGGCGGATGTTCGGCTACGGATACCTTTCGGCTTACCGTACAAGATTCGTTGATTTTCAGCTTAGGGCAAGATCGTATCCTATGTAGCGGTGATGCTTTTCCCGTCTTATCAACGGGAAGAAGCGACTGGACGCACCGCTGGGCGCGCAACGGCGTGTTGATTTCCACCGATGAAACCATCATTCCCGACCGAGCGGGGCTGTATCGGGTGGATGCCGTTTCCCGGACGGGTTGCAAGGGTTCGGCGGAGGTGCGCATTACAGTAGAACAAATTAAAGTGTATTTGGGAGAAGATCGAACCATTTGTAAAGAATCCGGGCAGGATTCGTTAGATGCCGGCATTAATAACGTTGATTATCAATGGAAAATAGACGGTCGCCCCGCCGGCACGCAACGCCGAATACCGATTACCGCTTCGGGGATGTATCATTTAACCATACTTTCATCTAACGGCTGTTCGGCAAGCGATTCGGTACGGATCAACCTTTCTACGCCTTTGAGCGTAAAAATAAACGTTCCTGTTCAAGTTAAAGCTAACGAATCGGTCAATTTTTCGGCGCAGATTAGTCCCGAACCCGACTCTTTAGTCTGGAATATCGGCACGGCAGTATATTACAAACAGCGTTCATTCAACTACAATTACCGCACGATAGGCAGGCGGACGGTCTTTTTGGTGGTGTATGCCGGCAGTTGCACCGATACGGTTATCACTTCGGTGAACGTAGTTAATGATTGCCAAGCATTGGATCTGAAAGCCGACTTCATTTATGAACCCGACACGGTTAATATTGCACAAGGCGGGAATATCCGTTTTCGATTTACGGGTCGTAATGCTACTGATTATCAATGGCATTTTGGCGACGGTAAAGGAACAAGTGCCGACCAAGACCCGACTTACGCCTATGCCGACACGGGACGCTATACCGTAAAGCTGACCGCCCGAAACTATAATTGCGCCGATTCGATCACCAAAACCGTTTGGGTGGTTAAAAAGGAACGTAATGTGGGGATGGATGAGGTAACCCAAAACTTATTTCAAGTTTATCCTAACCCGAGTCAGGGTAACGTTTGGGTCTCTTTTTCCGATGAAACAACCGACCATTCTTTTATTCGAGTATTGAATTTGACGGGACAAATACTCAGCGACTATCCGGTTACTTCAAAACAAAAGCAGGTTGAGGTAGATATTCGTAACTTACCGTCGGGAATATATCTCCTTCAAGTATTTCGAAACAATGCTTGTTTGGGAACACAAAAGATGACGCTTGTTCGTTAATATTATAGTATGAGATTAATTCATTTTACAGGAAAAGTCTTCTTAGGATGGCTTTTCCTGATCTTTTTGTTTTTCACGACTCTTCTTGCTCAACAAGACACCACCAGAAACGACCATTTTTGGTTGCTTTCCGATTCCGTCATAATTGATTGGACGAATCCTAAACAACCCAGTGTATTTAAAGGAAATGAGCGTTCTCAATCTCGCTTTCAGACAAATACTGCATGGAGCTACGCGAATTCTAAAGGACGAGATTGTTTATTTACATCTTCTTTCTATGATAAATTTACAAGCTGGCCCTTTGATACATTGCCGATTCAACTCAAAACTTTTTTGGGTAACCAATCCTACACAACCCATTCTTTAGTTTATCCTTATTTAGAATCTCAGATTTTGCTCCTAAATACAAACTTTTTTCAGTTATATTTTTTGGGGTTCATTTCTGAAGAACCGGATTCCAACAACCGAACGATATTAAGAATGGAAGGACAGTTTGACTCTGCTGGTAATATAGATTCCTCAAGTGTAAAAGAATTGATAATTGACGAATTAGGAAACCAAAAGCCTCGTTTATTTTCTCAAGGTGATTTGGCTTCTATTTTAGCTATCAAGACATATAATAATAAAGATTGGAGAATTATATCGCATTCCAGGCGAGGCAATACTTTTTACTCTAAAGTAGCTTCATCCAGCGATTCGGAACGACCAGATTGGGCAGAAAATATAGGTCAAAGGTTATTATATAAAGACCCATTATGGTCAGGTGGCACTTTGATTACCACCCGAGATGGTAAACGAATCGCATTAATTTCATCTACGGGATTCACCCAAGTTTTTGACCATAACCGCTGTACAGGGACAATTACGCCTTATGTTTATTATGGTAGAGATTCTTTGTTTACTACTTCAGCAACTAATAATATTCAAGACAGATTTATTTTTGGTGCTTTTTCTCCCAATGGTACGAAGCTATATATTGGTACTGCTGATTCTATCTTTCAGTTAGATTTATACACTGATTTCTCTTTAAAAGATAAGAAATTAGTTACCGGACTTGATATAACTCTTCCTCAGTATCCTTATTTTTTTAGAGACATGGAAATCGCACCGGATAAAAAAATATATATCAGTAAAAATTCACAGTATCCTGTACCGGAATACTTTCTATCTGTCATTGCCCTACCGGATAGTCATGTTTCTAAATGCGCGTTTCAAGAGCAGGGACTTAGCTTGTTCATTAACCCAAAGAAAAATCTTGAAAGCGTTATGTTTCCTAACATTGCTAATAACAGCATGTTACCGCAAACGGTAACGGATATGAGTAAAATATTTCCCTATCCGGCAGTGGTCATCTGTCCCAATACGCCTATTCGGATCGGTAATGCCTCCGACATCAAACATGAATGGTTTTTTGATACCGCCTTGCCTTACGTAAAACAAATGGAGCAAAGTAACTATTATATCTTTCAGTCTTCTAAACCCGGTCGTTACACCATCAAAGCCCGCGTTGAAACGCAAGCTAACCCTTGTTGGCAAGATACCGTTCTATGGCAGGAACTAACGATTATCGTCCGTCCCGACGTACAAGAACCTTGTTTAGCTGTCTCGCGCCCTGAAATTGAAATAGAAGAACCAATAAAGGTCTATCCTAATCCCGCTTCGGAACAAATCAATATTCGCGGAGTTGAGGGAGGATTGCTGACTGTGTATGATGTTCAGGGCAGATTGGTATATCTCCACCACCTTGCCGATTTACAAACAGTCCTTAATGTAGAGAGTTGGCAGTCGGGGTTTTACATTTTTTGCATTCAATCCATTGATCGGAATACAAAAAATGCCAACTTATATACCAAAACGATTATTATCATTCGTTAATACACTCGCAAGTTTATAAGCAATAAATCCCTGATAATCAGGTATTTATTGCTTGAAATCATCCGCTTATTTATCAATATTAATTATCATACTTTCCGATACAGAAAGTAACTCCCTTCAAAAATCACTTGATAATCAGGGGATTAGTGCTAAAAATTGGGATGTGAGGTACAAATAAGTTACAAAAAATATAGCTTTGGGGCAGGATTATTTATTCCCGTTCACCGTCTTATAACAAATTCATTATTTATTCGCCTAAATTCAATCTTGAAAGACTATTGATTTTCAAGCAGTTGTCGAGATGGAAATTGTGCAAAGAATAAATGAATTTGATATTACTAACGACTCTCCGTTCTTTTGGGTCATAAACGGTTTCGATAAGTTTATCTTGATACCGGCTTTTGAGTTTTTCAGCGTAACGGTCGTGCCGTTCCGCAATACGCTCGAAACGTTCGGGGTCAGTTTCTTTTTCCATTTGATCTAAGGTATCAAATAGCATCCGATACATCCGCTTAACTTGGCTTTCGGTTTGCTTTGCGTAGTAGGCGTTGATAATTCCCGTGCGGTGAACAAATCTCCCTTTGTAAAAATACAGGTGGGTAGCCCGCTTACTTGTAACGAGGCAAACGAAATACCATCGTACCCCTTTACCTAAGTTAGAAGGGACGGATACCAATTCGATAATCTGCCGTTTACCTTCTTTTGACTGAAGTTCTATTGTACCATCAGATACTCCGAATGACACAATCGCTTCAAAGTTACCTATCGTTCCTGTTCCCCGTGTGTTGGGTCGGAAATGTGCCATTAATTCAGAAACCTTTAGTTTCGATAGGCGTTCTAAAATGACCGGATTAGATGAATTTCTACCCATACATTTCTGCAAAAAATGAAACCTAAATCTTTAGGGGATAGTCTTCAATTATCACTTGGGTTAAATTAACCACAAAATATGTTACATATAAAAAAATAATTCCCTTTTATTTCACTTTACAGTTCGTTATCTTTCAAAAATCTTTTATTATCTTTAATTTAGTTTACTAACTATCTTTACACGGTTTTTGAATTTATCAAGCATGAAATACTTTTTCGGTCTCTTAGTAGCTCTTTTTTCTTGGGTTTCGTTGGCATTTGCTCAAACGGGTGGTTGTGGTACAGTCGTTACGCCGGAGGTGATGGCTTCGGAACGTTATTTCCAAAAGAAAATTCGGGAAAACCTGTCTACGATGACCGATGAACCCATATATATCCGCATTACACCGCATATTGTTCGGAACGGGAACGGTACGGGCGGACTCGATGAAGCCGTCGTGCGCCGTGCCGTGGACGAACTCAATGCCGATTTGGGGCAGAAAATTAATGTCGTTTTCTATATCTGTGAGTTCAAATACATAGACAGTTACGAGTATTACACCTTTGATAAATCCGAAGAACCCAAGCTGGTGAAGGAATATAATGTGTTAAATACGGTTAATGTTTACTTCGTGGGGCAGGTTTCTTACTTCGGTTATCCCGTTTGTGGGTACTCGGCGTTCCCAACGGAGGACGAAGCTACCAATCAAATGCAGGCAACAGTGATCGAAAAATCCTGTATGCAGTTCCGCACGCTGCTGCCCCACGAATTGGGACATTTTTTTAATTTGTATCATACCTTTGAAACCATGAACGGTAAAGAACTCGTCAATGGGAGCAACTGTGCCACCGCCGGTGACCTCGTTTGTGATACGAAGGCTGATCCTAAGCTAAACTATCAGACAGTTACGGAAGATTGTGAATACATAGGCACGGAACGCGATGCGAATGGCGAGGCTTACACGCCCGACCCATTCAATCATATGACCTATGGACGACATATTTGCGGGAAGCACTTCACGCAGGGACAATTTGACCGAGCCAGACAGGCTGTTGTTTTGATGCGTCCCTACCTGCGTGCGCCCAACAGTCAGCCGAGCGACAAAACCGACACGCTCACGATTTGTGCGGGGCAGAGTATCCGCCTGACTGCTCCGAAAGGTATTTCCTATCAATGGGAGACGGGAGAAACACGCCAAAGTGTGGAAGTATATCCCGAAGTAACGACGACGTACCGCGTGCGGTCTGAACAGGCGGACGGTTGTCCGTTTACCCAAACGTGGGTCGTTAGTGTTAATAAAATATATCTTTCCCAAAATAAAGCTACCATTTGTCCGGGAGCGAGTGCGATTTTGACGGCAAAGGGCGGTACAGATTACACTTGGCAACCGTCGGAGGGCTTAGACCGTACCGTTGGGGCGAGCGTGAAGGCTTCCCCGACCCGAATGATCACATATACTATTCAAGCGAAAATAGGTACATGCACCGTTTCGGACACGATGACCGTGCGGGTGGAAGCACCGAAGATCAGCCTTTCCCGCCAACAAGCGAGCATCTGTGCAGGTAATTCGGTGGAAATACAGGCGTTTGGGGCATCCCGCTACGAGTGGCAACCGCAAAATAGTGTTAATTTATCACAAAACGGAGCGGTGGCGAGCCTTTCCCCGACCGTTACGACGACCTACACCGTGCGCGGTTTTAAAGATGAATGCAGTAACACAGCTACCGTTACGGTCAGTGTCAAGAGAAACCGCCTCACGGTTACGCCTGTGGATACTTTGGTTTGTTACGGCGAACGGATCACCTTGCGGGCATCGGGCGGGGAGAACTATCGTTGGAGTCCGGCGGGCGACCTCAGCAATCCCACCGATTCCGTCATCACCGTTACTGCTTATCGGGATATGCAGTATGCGGTCAGTGCTGATAATCAGGGCTGTACGGAGCGTGCAACCGTCAATATCCGCATCCATGAACCCATGACTGTAACCGTAGATCGCAAGCCCGTTTCTGCGCTCAATGCCTCCGACGGAGAGATCACTGTTCATGTGGAGGGGGGTACACCCCCGTATTTGTATTCGCTTAACGGTGGGGCGTTTCAAAGTGATAGCGTGTTTAAAGGGTTGAAGGTAGGGATACAACAGATAAGAATAAGAGATAACAAAAGTTGTACAAAGAATATTTATAATTTCATCCATTTACAAACAAATAGTGCATGTAATCAACATGATTTCCAATGGGCGAAAAGAGCAGGTAGTCTTCAAAGTGACAGTTTCCTCTCTACTGTAAGTCCGGATACAGTCGGGAATGTATATGTAACCGGTAGTTTTCAAGGCACTACTGATTTGAAGGATCATATTTTAGTGAGCAAAGGTAGTACAGATATTATTATTGCCAAGTACGATATTTCCGGTAACTGCTTATGGGCAAAAAGAGCTGGTAGTGAGTCTTCCGATTACGGGGAGGGAGTAAGTACGGATGCAGCAGGGAATGTGTATTTAACCGGTCGTTTTAGAGGTACTGCTGATTTCGGGGATCATACTTTGGTGAGTAAAGGTGATCATGATATTTTCATTGCTAAATACGATCCTTCTGGTAACTGTTTATGGGTGAAGAGAGCAGGAGGACTATCTATTGACCAAGGCTCTGACATAAGCACGGATTTGGAAGGAAATGTGTATGTAACAGGTATTTTTTCGGGGACCGCTGATTTTGGTGATTATACTTTAGTGAGTATAGGGAGCAATGATATTTTCATTACTAAATACGATATTTCCGGTAACTGTTTATGGGTAAAAAGAGCTGGTAGTGGTCTGGATTATTTTAATGTCGTGAATGGGTTAAGTACAGACATAGACGGAAATATTTATATAACAGGTACTTTTTCAGGGACAGCCGATTTCGGAGATTTTACTTTAGGCAGAGAAATAGTAACAACTGATATCTTCATTGCGAAATACAATGCTTCCGGTAAATGCTTATGGGCAAAAAGAGTCGGTAGTGAGTCTTCCGATTCCGGGGAGGGAGTAAGTACAGATGCAGTCGGTAATGTGTATGTAACGGGTCATTTTAGAGCTACTGCTGATTTCGGGGATTATACTTTAGTGAGTAAGGGTGATTATAATATTTTCATTGCTAAATACGATGCCTCCGGCAAATGCTTATGGGCAAAAAGAGCTGGAAGTGAGTTTTCCGATTCCGGGGAGAGAGTAAGTACAGATGCAGCAGGGAATGTGTATGTAACCGGTCGTTTTAGTGGTACTGCTGATTTCGGGGATCATACTTTAGTGAACAAAGGTGGTTATGATATTTTCCTTGCCAAATACGATTCTTTCGGTAATTGTTTATGGGCAAAAAGAGCGGGTGGAGATAGTGATGATTTTGGGGATGGCATAAGTACAGACTTAGAAGGAAATGTGTATGCAACCGGGCGTTTTCTACGTACAGCCGTTTTTGGAAACGATACCTTAACAAGTAAAGGACAAAGCGACCTTTTCCTCTGCAAACTCTCCTGCTCCACCGACACGGTAGCCCAGACCTGCACGTTCACCGCGAGTGCCGGCAGTGGGGTGAGCGTCGGATGCGACGGGTCGGGGGTGCGGTTGCAGGGGTCGGTGAGCGGGTCGGGGGCGACGCACGAGTGGCTGCCCGCTGACGGTCTCGACGACCCGCAGAGCCTCACGCCCACCGCCCGCCCCCGCCAAACCACGACCTACACGCTCGTCGCCCGCCGGGACACCTGCACCACCACCGCCGAAGTAACGGTTACTGTGCCGAAGATGACCGCTTTCCGCCTTGATAATCAGCGACTTTCGTACTGCGCGGGGGACAGTACTTCGGTGAAAATCCTCGACGGGGACAGCCTCACTTTCGATTGGACACCCAAACAAGGGTTGGAATTTCGCCCGCCGAACCGCCTCGTCGCCACCACCCGCGAGACCTCCGTCTGGCAGATTTATGGCAAACGGGATGGTTTTTGCCCCTTCGTTACCGAACTGACGGCGACCGTCCACCCCAAACCTCAATTAACGTTAAATTCTCAAGCCTCCACCGGCACCAATGACGGCAAAATCACCGCCACCGCAACCGACGGAACGCCTCCTTATCAATATTCATTGAACGGCAGCCCCTTTAATAATAATAACGTTTTTGTTAATTTATCGGAAGACACTTACACCATCCGTGTTCAAGATGCTAAGGGTTGTGAAAATTCGAAAAAAATTCCAGTCGAAAATTGCACTAAATTAACAGTTGATGCAGGGACGAATGCTACTTTGTGTATTGGTCAGTCGATCCCAATCAACGCTACTATTTCCGATACTACGGCGGAATATGCGATCATTTGGATGCCTTCACTCGGGTTGAATGATGCAAACGTTCTCCGCCCAATCGCAAACCCGCTCCAAACGACGACTTATACGTTATTGGTTAGTGGTGCGAACGGTTGCACGGCAGTAGATTCCGTAAAAATTATCATTCTTAACATTCCTTCCGTTAATGCCGGTGAAGATGTGGTCGTTTGTGCGGGTAATTCAGTGCAACTTTCGGCTACTTCAACGGGAACTACGTACCGATGGTCGCCCGTAACCGGATTGGATAATGCTAATGTCTTGAATCCAACCGCAACCCCTGCAAAAACGACCGTCTATACGTTAACGGTTGGTAACGGTTCGTGTGAAACGTATGATGAAGTAGTCGTTAGTGTTCCTTCATTAAATTTGCCTAATCGTATCAGTCTTTGCAAAAAAGAGTCAACGGTTTTAGATGCGGGCATCTTGAATGCAGGCATCTATCGTTGGCAACCCGCTGAAGGCTTAAATAATCCTAATATAGCTACCCCGACTGCTACCCCGAATCGTACAATTACCTATACGTTGACCGTTCAACAAGGAAATTGTACCCTAACGGACAGTATAACCGTTAAAATAATGCAAGGCGAAGCTTCGCCGAATGTTACAATTTGTGAAAATAATTCGGTGCAACTGTGGGCAAAAGGGGGCATTCGGTACAGTTGGACACCCGTAACGGGATTGGATGATCCTAAGTCTCCTGCGCCAATTGCAACGCCAAGCCAAACAACGACCTATACGGTCGAAGTTACGGATGAATATCTGTGTTCGGATGCGAAAACAGTTGTTGTGGAAGTGTTAACAGGCAAGGCGAGTCCTAAAATTTCGTTGGGAAGTGTTAATAATGTTTCTTGTTCGGGTTGCTTTGATGGATCAATTACGGTTCAAGCATCAGATGGGCTTGCTCCGTATGAATATTCTTTAGATAACGGCGTGTACCAGCGTGAATCTGTTTTTAATAAGATAGGCATGGGTATTTATCGGGTTCAAGTCAAAGATGCGAACGGCTGTACGGATGACACTTTGGTGCAAGTAGGGATCATCCCAACGGCTTGCGATGCGCCGAAAGACCTGAAAATCAAGTCAAATCGCGGTTTTGCAATCTTGAGTTGGTCGGCTATTCCGAATGCGGAAGCCTATGAAATTACATTCCGAAAAGAAAATGAGGCTTGGCAGACGGTTTTTGCGACGACAAATTCGGTGGAATTGCGTCCTTTACATGATAACGTAAATTATCGAATTTATGTTAAATGTTGGTGTCCGAATCAGACTTTTAGCCCCCACAGCGATACGCTAACTTTCACGCAAAAGACCTGCGAACTGAAAATGTACCTTTCCATGACTCCTGTAACCTGTACCGGTGTAGCGAACGGAACAATTCGTGTAGATTCCATCTCGGGTGCGAGTGAACCTTTCTTATATTCGCTCAACAAAGGATCGTATCGCACTGAAGACATTTTTCGGAATTTAAGTGCCGGAATGTATCGAATTTCAGTTTTATCTTCGGAAGGTTGTTTGGCAACAGACAGCATTGTCGTAATGGAAGACCTCAAAACAATCCCCCAACCGACGATCACGGCACGAAAAGATACCTTATGGTGCAATGAGAATTTGAACTATCAAACGTATCAATGGTTTCGGAATGGTTCATCAGTGAGTCCGGCAACCGTTAATAATTATTTCCCAACGAATCGCGTCAACGGCCACTATGATGTGCGGATTGTTACATCGGACGGTTGTATCCTGCGTTCGGATAAATTCCAGTACGAGTATTCAGGTTTATGGAGCGATGAAACCGATGAACACATTGCTATTTATCCTAATCCCTTCACGGAAACCACGACGCTC
>Ga0209573_1000385_pt1 | contig 97175 bp, 88 predicted proteins | sample TNRBio252014_DNA_FD_185870 | JGI IMG/M metagenome (GOLD analysis project Ga0209573, IMG submission 185870) | Wastewater treatment Type I Accumulibacter community from EBPR Bioreactor in Madison, WI, USA - TNR Reactor_6/25/2014_ DNA (SPAdes)... | ecosystem: Engineered > Bioreactor > EBPR >...
ATACTATGAAACGACTCTTTTCTCTGCTGTTTCTCTTACTCTTCCTCTTTAACCTGGTGGGCTATTATGGTATTTACCTGGGGCTGCGCGTTAGTGCTAAACACGAAATGCTATCCCGACTTGATGCAGAAGCTTATTCCGATAATGAAACACTAACCATTAAATTGCCCTTTACCCTCCCGTATCAAAACGATTGGGATTCATTTAAACGGATTGATGGCGACTTTGAAAAGGATGGAAAATTTTACAGCCTGGTGAAACATAAAATTGAACGCGATACCCTGATTGTGGTATATATACAAGACCATCAGGGAACTTCTCTGTTCGAAACATTTTCGCGGTTTGTTGAGGCAACCACCGATACGCCCTTATCAGAAAAGGCAGGTAAAATTATTAAGCATTTTGCAAAAGATTATCTGGCTACCCACAACACGCTTGAACACGAAAGTACAGGCTGGCAATTGGAAACTCTATTTTTAACGAAATCATTTCAGGTAAGTTCATCAGCAATTTTACCACAATCGCCACCCCCCTGGGTGGTTTAGTGTAATGATGCTCTTTGCGGGGTTAGTTTGCAGAGGCATTTATCAATCCTGAATAATTTTTAAAACTCAAAGATTGGATCTCACACTCCAGTCATTGGTTAATTACATCTTATATGCCCTACATTTCAGTGGAAGCACATTTACCCGGCATTACGGGTTTATTGGAATACCGTAAAGATTCGGCTGAACCAATCCGAAATCTCACCCAGTTTTTACTGCGCGGGCCAAACACACTTACCGAAGGCGAACGCGAACTTATTGCAAGTATTGTTTCGCACAATAATGAATGCCGGTTTTGTTCATCGGCACATACAGCCGCTACCGATTTGTTGTTGGGCGAAAGCCATACAGCGGCCTGCGTTAAAACCGATATTGAAACAGCACCGGTGAGCGAAAAAATGAAAGCACTGCTAACCATTGCGAAACAAGTTCAGAAAAGTGGCAAAGCAGTAACTACCGAAACTGTTGAACGCGCGAAGCGAGCCGGAGCTACCGATGTAGAAATACATGACACAGTTCTTATTGCAGCTCTGTTTTGTTTGTACAACCGGTATGTAGATGGTTTAGCCACTGTAACACCAACCGACCCGGATTTTTATAAAAATCTGGCCGACCGAATTGTACACCATGGTTATACGCGATTGCCGCAAGGGTATGAGCATTTAAAAAAATAGTTACCCCAAATTAAAACTCCTTATGAAAAAAATTATAGTAAGTATTATAGTAACACTGCTTGTCGCAAACCTGTATGCACAGGAGTCGAAAATCAGTGGAACGGTAAAAGATAAAGAAAGCAATGAGCCTTTATCCGGGGCCAATATTGTAATCAAAGGAAAATTGACAGGCACCGTAACGGATGCATTGGGAAATTTTCAATTAGTTAGCAGCACGCAACCACCTTTTACCATCATTGTATCCAGTATTGGATATGAACGTCAGGAAATCGAAGTTACGGATGCGGATCAGGGCATATCCGTTTCGCTGGCTGTAAAAGCCGAGTTGATGAGCGAGATGGTAATTTCTGCCTCGCGTGTAGAAGAATCAATTTTGCAATCGCCCATTAGTATTGAAAAGATGGATGCAAAATTAGTTCGGGAAACTCCTTCCATGAGTTTTTATGAAGGACTTCAAAACCTGAAAGGTGTTGAGATGGTAACCAGTGGGCTTACCTTCAGCCAGATTAATACCCGTGGGTTTAATGGTACAGGTAACTCGCGGTTTTTGCAGTTGGTTGATGGCGTAGATAATCAAACACCCGGGCTGAGTTTTGCTGTGGGTAACTTGTTTGGCTCTTCCAATCTTGATCTGGAAAGCGTGGAGTTGATTCCGGGATCGGCCTCTGCCTTATATGGCCCGGTTGCCTTTAATGGCGTGTTAATGATGCGCACCAAAGACCCGTTTATGTATCAGGGTCTAAGTGTACAAACCAAATTGGGTGTAAACCATATCAACGAACAGTATGCAGACGCCACTCCACTGTACGATGTTTCACTTCGCTATGCCAAAGCGTTTAACAACAAATTCGCATTCAAATTTAATGTGTCTTACTTCACCGGGTTAGACTGGCATGCTACAAACTATATGGATGTAGATTCGGGTACACCCGAAGCACAACGGGGCGACAATAATCCCGCCCGAAATGCACTAAATATTTATGGCGATGATGAAGCCCGCACGCTTACAGGAATTGGCCGCGTGTCGCGTACCGGTTATGAAGAACGGCACCTGATGGATTACGATGTGTATAGCCTGAAACTGAATGGAGCACTGCACTATCGTATTTCCGATAATATGGAAGCCATCTATCAATACAACTTTGGAAAAGGTACAGCCAGCTATACCGGCAGTAACCGATTCTCCATTAATAATTTTACACTCCAGCAACATAGATTGGAATTAAAAGGAAGCAATTATTTTATAAGAGGCTATGCCACGCTGGAAGATTCGCACGACTCATACAATGGAAAAGGATTGGGGCAACTGCTTAATAAAACATGGGTGCGCGATTTAAGTGGTAATGTTGTTCCTGAATCTCAGGCGGATGACATGTGGTTTACCCGATACGAAGAAGCATTTAATGGAAACATCGGTGGAGTAACCGCAGCCAGCCATACCGCAGCCCGAACCTTTGCAGATGAAGGCCGCTATTTACCGGGCTCGCCAGCGTTTGAAACGGAGAAGGCTCGATTAATTGGAATTCAGGGGGGGATGACTGGGGCCGGTATTCTGAGTCAAAGTAATTTGTACCACGTAGAAGGGCAGTATGATTTCAGTAAACAGATTAAAGTTTTAGAACTAGTAGCAGGCGGTAACTTCCGCAGGTTTGATATGTTTACCAATGGTACTTTATTTGATGATCAGGGAGGCCGGATTGGAATTAATGAAGGCGGTGCATTTGTTCAGGTAGGCAAAAAATTGCTTAGCGAAAAACTGAAATTAGGTGCATCTATCCGGTACGATAAAAATCAAAACTTTGATGGACGCCTTACACCACGCGCGTCAGCCGTTTATGAAGTAGCCAAAAATCATTTTATCCGTACATCGTTTCAAACGGGTTTCCGTAATCCAACACCAGGCGATCAGTACATTAAACTCAATGCCGGCCCCATTACTATTTTAGGTGGTGTGCCCAGCAATAGTGTAGGCATGACGGTATATCAAAACTCATTTACAACGGCTTCTCTGGGTCCGTTCTTCGGGGCGTTTCAACAAGCGGTAGCAGGAGGGGCCACTCCCCCCGATGCCGTTATGGCGGTTAAAGACCTGTTAGTAAAATCAAATGTGCCGTATATAAAACCTGAACGTATTCAAAGTTTTGAAATTGGATATAAGAGCTTAATCAATAACAAACTGGTATTTGATGTAAACTATTATTTCAACAGCTATACCGATTTTCTATTGAATCAGGTGGTAATGGAACCACAAAGTCCGGTGCTGGCAAACGATGGAACCATTAATCCGCAAGCTGCCTTTGATTTATTAAATGGCGACAGCCACTTATATCAACTCTATACCAATGCAAGCGACAGGGTTACATCGCAGGGTGCAACGGTAGGTATTACTTATTTATTTCCTAAGAGTTATACATTAGGTGTAAATGGTACGTGGGCAGCTTTCGATATTCAAGATGCAAACCCGAACGACATACCAGCATTTAATACACCCGCATACAGAACTACCGTTACGTTTGGAAACTCTTCGGTTACCAAAAATATTGGGTTTAATATAGCGTGGCGCTGGCAGGATGCATTCGATTGGACAAGTACTTTTAACCAAATGCGTCCGGGCCGCATAGATGCCTACTCTGTAGTAGATGCACAAGTAAGTTGTAAACTACCCACACTTAAATCAGTTGTAAAACTAGGTGCAAACAATGCATTCAATAATCAGATTTATCAGGCCTTTGGCTCGCCTTCTATCGGGGCGGTTTATTATATCTCTGTTACATTCGATGAATTGTTTCGCTAAATGAACAAAACTGCGCTTGTGCCGAACGAAAAAATATCGGCTTACCACTGCCTTTTATTTACGGTTTGTTTTTTAGGCAATGTACTGGCCGGCATGGCATCGACTTTAATGTCGGTGTACATGCCGGTGGTGGTGGCCGAGTTGGTTGGAGCAGTAAATGACTCTGAGTTAAACAATGTGAGTGCATACATCAATGCACTCTACTTTGTGGGCTGGGCTATTGGTGGGTTAACATGGGGCTTAATTGGCGATCGCATTGGCCGCGCAAAATCTTTGGCGCTTGCGGTTACCATGTATGGGCTGTTTACATTTTTGAAAAGCATGGCTCCTGCATGGGAGTGGCTACTTGTATTTCAGTTCTTCTGTGGCTTTGGTGTAGGCGGAGTATTAGTATTGAATACTACATTACTATCAGAAGTATGGCCTGAAAAAACACGCGCAGTGTTTATTGGAATTTTGTCAACCGGATTTCCGGTAGGAATTTTTTCTTCTGGGTTAGTGAATTATTTTGTTTCGGGCTGGCGCGAAGGATTTATGGCTGGCGTTTTACCTGTTGGGTTAGGACTGCTTTCGTTCTGGTTGTTAAAAGAATCAGATAGCTGGAAAAGTACCCGGGGAGTTGCCCAGCAACAAGTTTCCATTGGAGAATACAAAGCCGACCTGTTTAATGGGGCAGTAATATTCGGATCCATGCTTATTGGCCTTTGGGCAATATTTTCATGGTTGCCAACCTGGGTACAAACACTGCTTACAAACGCTGATGGCCAGGACGAACGCGGTGTGAGTATGATGCTGTTGGGCGCAGGCGGGTTAACGGGTGGTTTTTTATCGGGGTGGGTAGCCAATGCCTTAGGCACACGAAGAGCAATGATCCTCTGTTTTTCAGCATGCTTTATTCTTTCGTTTTTACTCTTCAAAGGAAACAGCACATTTACTACACTTACGCAAATCGAAATAGGTTTACTTGCCTTGTCATTTGGTGTTAGCCAGGGACTGCTGGCAGTCTATATTCCGTTGTTATTTCCGGTTAACATTCGGGCAACGGCTACGGGGTTTTGTTTTAACATTGGCAGATTCTTTACCGCTGCAGCTGTGTTTTTTGTGGGAGCCTTGGTTACTACGCTGGGCGGTTATGGCAATTCGCTGTTTGCGTTTTCATTAATCTTTATTGTTGGGTTGTTATTCATCATCTTTTCCAGGAAACAATAGTATGGCACATATCAAAGTAGAAGAAGGAGTTCCGGGCATTCGCAGCCTGGTTATGTTCAGACCCGAAACCGGAAAGCATTTGTATGAATTGGCGCAGATTCTTTTACGAAACGAATCGCCATTGACTCCGGCCGAGTGCGAGTTAATTGCTACTCATGTTTCCAATCGCAATGAATGTGTTTTTTGTGCCAGCAGCCATGCTGCTGCTGCACGGGAATTATATGGTGATAAACGCGAAGTAGTAGATTGTGTGATTCATGATGTGGCTTCCGCACCGCTTACTCCTAAAATGAAAGCACTGCTTACTATTGCTGGCAAAGTGCAGATCAATGGCCGCGAAGTGAAACCCGAAGACATTGCAGAAGCGCGAAAGCATGGAGCGGTAGACCGCGATATTCATGATACAGTTCTGATAGCCGCTACTTTCTCTATGTTCAATCGCTACGTAGATGGCCTGGCCAGTTTAACGCCAACCGACCCGAAAGCATATGAGGAAATGGGAAAACGCATGAGTACACTGGGCTATGTGTTACCAAAATCTTAAATAACCTAAGTCAAAACTCTCACCTTATGGCACACATAAAATTACCCGAAGGATTGCCAGGCATTCGAGGGCCGATGGCCTTCAGACCTGAGACAGCCAAACCGCTAAATGAATTGGCAGAAGTTTTACTGCGTAGCGAGAATTCACTTTCGAGAGGTGATCGTGAATTGATAGCCACATTTGTTTCAGCACTTAACGATTGCTTCTTCTGCCAGAATGCCCACGGTGGCCTTGCCCAGCATTACCTGCAATGCGATATGAACTTTATCGATAAGGTAAAAGCAGAGTATGAATCTACTTCAATCTCAGATAAATTAAAGACGTTGCTTTCAATAGCAGCCAGTGTACAAAAGGGGGGCAAGCATGTTACACCCGAACAAATTGAAAAGGCAAAGGAAGAGGGAGCAACTGAACGTGAAATACACGACACGGTTTTAATCGCAGCAGCATTTTGTATGTACAACCGCTATGTAGATGGATTAGCTACCTGGGCTCCGCAAGACCGGCAGATTTATATTGATCGCGGTCCCAGACGTGCAGCTGAAGGGTATATTGATTTTGATTTGTATAAATAGATGAGCACCCCCTACATCACCATACCGGAAGGATTACCCGGCATACGAGGCCCCCTATCGTTACGGCCGGAAGTAGCAAAACCGCTTAGTGCGTTGGCAGAAGTAGTAATGCGGGCCGATCATTCTTTAACACGAGGCGAGCGCGAATTAATTGCGAGTTATGTTTCGCATCTGAACAATTGTTACTTCTGCGATATGGCGCATAGCAGCGTAGCGCAACATTACCTTCAATGCTCTTCTGATTTTATGAGTACAATAAAATCAGATTTTAACAAGGCGAATATTTCCGATAAACTCAAGGCTTTTCTGACTATTGCAGGAAGTGTGGTAAAAGGGGGAAAGCATGTAACAACCGAAAAGATTGAAAAAGCAAAAGCACTTGGCGCTACTGATCTTGAAATTCACGATGTGGTTTTAATAGCCGCTATGTTTTGCATGTTTAACCGATATACAGATGGCCTGAATACCTGGGCACCTCTCGATCCTGCATTTTATTCGGCCCGAGCAGAACAGGTTGCCAAAGATGGATACACGATTAAGTCTCATTAACTTTACCCTATGAAGAAATTATTTTACATCGGAGCTATTGGCATTGCCCTTTTTGAAATTCTGAATGTGTATTTCATCATGCCTATGCCGGGCAGTCAGCGTATGAATAGTTTGGATTTGGCCTATTTCCTGTATTCGTATCGGTGGTTTTTTCGGGTGGCGCTTGGTCTGATGATTGTGGTCGGAGCCAGTTCAGCGTTTAAAGCCAGCAAGTGGATTCCGGCTGTTGTTGCGATCATTGCTTTGGTGGTCACCTACATGTTCAACTTCAGAATGTCGGCCGACCAAATGTTTAAGCAACCTGCTAACCTTGTGTTTAAACCCCAAGCAGAAAATGCATTAAAGGATAGTAGCATTGTGGTAGGTGTTGAAATTAATGGCGAAGTGAAAGCCTATCCGATTCAGTTTATTGGCTACCACCACCAGATAAAGGATAATGTGGGTGGCAAGTCGGTGATTGTTACGTATTGTACAGTTTGCCGCACCGGTCGTGTGTTTGAACCAATGGTAAAGGGCAAGCCCGAAAAATTCAGGTTGGTAGGCATGGATCATTTTAATGCGATGTTCGAAGATGAAACTACAAAGAGCTGGTGGCGCCAGGTAAATGGCGAAGCGGTAACCGGATCATTAGAAGGAGAATTATTACCTGAGGTGGAATCGTTTCAAATGAGCATTAACCAACTTTTTAAACTTTATCCCACCGCATTGGTTATGCAAGCCGATGATGTTGCCTTTGAAGCTGAGAAGTATGACTCACTGGCGAAGTATGAACGTGGAAAAAGCACGGGCGACCTTACACGTACCGATAGTCTTTCGTGGAAAGATAAATCGTGGGTGGTAGGTGTAGAGTTGGATGGCAAAAGCAAAGCGTACGACTGGCACCAGCTAAAAGCCGAGCGAATGTTACTCGATAAAATTGGTACCAGTGTGATAGCTATTGCCCTTGCATCAGACGATCAGAGTTTTGCTGTATTTAAAGTAACGGATACCGTACAGGTTATCCTTAGGAATGATTCGCTTTTTGTAGGAACCCGTGTTTATTCATTTTCAGGGAAATCGGCTGACGATAATCAATCATCATTAGAGAAGGTAAAAGCCTACCAGGAGTTTTGGCATAGCTGGCGAACGTTTAATCCGGAAACAGAACTCTATGTTTCGGATCGGAATCAAGATTAGATGCTGTTAAAAGATAGTTAATTGGCACTTAAGACTTAATTATTACTTATTACTTGTATTTCTTCGTTTGTTAAAATGCGATTGTAGATAGCAATATCATCTATCTTACCTGAAGAAAATTGAAATCCTTCTCTCTCAACCCCTATTTTCAGATCGTAGTTATTAATCATAGAGGAGTTAATTGAGGTACAGTTGGTGGTGTTGGTTAAAATCCCGTTAATATACGTCTTAACTTGCCCATTAGTACGATCGTACGTTTGTAAAATGTGAATCCATGTACCATTTGATAGAGTTGAAAGTGTATTAAAACTACAGGGGTCTATTGCCTCAAAGCGCAGATTATTTGCGTCACGCCCTATTTGCCAACCGCTTATTGGACCTGTGTTGTTGTGAAACCTAGAAATTAGTCCATTGAAGCCAGAATTGTTAGTAACAATTGAATTGGGGTTATAAAAGAAAGAGACTGTAAAACTTACACCATCAGGAAAATTTAGTGAAGAAGGATTAGTAATCTTTATGTAATCGTTAACCCCATCGAAACTATAGGCCTTGTTGGATGAACCAACTCTATCCTCTGAAAGTGTCGCGCCAAAAACAGAACCGTGATTTTCATTACCACTTTCATCATTGGCATTACCATTAAACGGATACCATGCTACCAATCCATCGAGGGGAATTTGAGGAGTATATAAACTTCTGACAAGTGACCATTCAGATTGACAGTTCTCAATCTGGGCATTCACACGCCAGTAATACTTGGAAATTGTTTGAGGGAGAGAGCTGATGTATGAAAGTGTTTCTACGCCACTTTTATTCAAAACCACAGTTGAAAAATCAGCATTTGATGATACCTGTAAATTGTATGATGTTGCCTCGTTTACTGCGCTCCAATTAAACTCGACAATATTGCTTGTAAGCTGGGTATTGTCTGAAGGCGATTGTAGTTGTGGAATGCCTAGGGGTTCTGTAGTTAATTTGCGTATGGATGACCATTCTGATTGCTTATTTTCTTTAATAGCTCTTACCCGCCAGTAATAATTTGTAGAAAACATTAATTTGTCTATGGTGCATAAAGGCTGAGTAAGATCTTCTTTAATTGTTACCAGACTTGAAAAGTCATTTATGGTTGATACTTGTAATTCGTACGATTCAGCGTCACTGATACTGCTCCACTCGAATTCAACACTCCTGGTTGAATTAACAAGATTATTTACGGGACTTACGAGTGATGGTACGCCCAAATTTTCAGTAGTTAACATGTTAGATGCTGACCATGGAGAGCTTATCCCATTCTTTACTGAGCTGACTTTCCAGTAGTAAGTAGTTGAATGTATAAGCTCTGGTTGAGTAAAAATTGTACTAGTTTGATTTTCCTGATTAATTATTAAAGTGGCAAAGTCAGCTTTTGTTGATACCTGCAAATTATATCCTGTAACACCGCTAACTGATGACCATTCGAATGTTACATTGTTAGGTGAAATAATGGAATTAGCAAGCGGTGCAATTAAGGAAGGAACGTTCAAAGCTTTGGTTGAAAACTTACCTGTTGATGACCATGGAGATGTTCCGCCACCATTGACAGCATTAACTTGCCAAAAATAGCTAGTCGATGGCTTCAGGTTGGTTACATTAAATGATGTGTTTGTTAGATTTTCCTTGTTTAATTCACAGGTAGAGAAATCATCTGTTAAGGATAGTTGGAAGGTATAACTATTTACATTGTCAGAGGCATTCCAGGTGAATGTTACGTCATATTCCTGATCAACAGCATTTGTCACCGGACTTGTTAATTCAGGTGATGTTGGTGGTAACCGTTCTTCTTCACAGTGGGTAAAAAGTAACAGGAGTAAGAACTGTGCAGCGATTAAATTGACAACCTTCATAGACTTGAGATTAAGATTGGTGGGTTGGACTTATTTTGGTTACCTCAAATTTATTTTGTCAAATTGTATTACAGGTTAGCCATGGATTAGTTTCAGGTGAAGAATCACGTGAATCTCCAACCAGGACGCTAACTCTTTGAATTTTAGTTTTTTAAAATAGGTGAATCACCAATTATGCTGATTTTTAATTACCTTAATCGTGCAAATTTTCAGATAAATGCTTGACCTTAAAACCAGACTCTTCATTCTGCTGTTACTGTTATTCCGGATATCGGTGGCGCAGGAGGTAGTTCAGTATACCTATGGGCTAAGTAAATTTGCGTTACCTGCTGAAAATACTGACCGACTTATAACGAGAGCATCGCAGAACCTCTTACTAAATGGAAATCAACTTTATATCATTCCAGAAGGAACTGGGAGAATTTACAGATTGGATTACCAGCATTCTTTACAACCGGTAAGAATAGATTCAACCATCTACTTCGGGTCCACCTTTGGTAGCCAGTCGTTCTTTTACAAGGATACGCTTTATTCCTTTGGGGGATATGGATATTGGCATATTAACGGTCAGTTGCGAGTTTATGTACCGCAGAAGGGAGAGTGGGAGTTGGAGCCTTTGAACAAGGAAGTCCCCTTTTTAAAAAACGAGTTCCCTTCATTAGTTTGGATGGACGAGAGAAATGGAAAATTATGGCTTGCGAATTCAAACTATTATCGCGAAGGTATAAAACGAAATGGGGGCCCCCCTAATGTTATGGGAGATTCAGTTTTTTTTCTCAACCTAAAGAGTAAAGAGATTAGTGCAGTAGGGTTGTTAAATGATTTAACTAAAGAGACGTCACGAAAAATTTCGGTGAGGCACTTAGTTAATAGCCCTTGGGGCCAACTGACTTGCAACAAAGTAGGTCCAATTATTTACTTGCTTGATTTTGAATGCAACCAACAGCTTACATTAAGTCAGGCTAAAGCCAAAGAAATAATGCGCATTATTCCTAGTAATGGATTGTTACATTTCAAAGACTCAACATTGATAATACAATCTTTCGATAACTGGCTAAGGGGAGATTTCAAGTCGGGTGATTCTGTAAGATTGACACGTACGGACTTCACGCCAACAAATCCTATTTACGAAGATTTTAAATCGCAGAAAATTTCAGCTAATCAATCCATTTCATATTTGAATTTATTAGTGAGTTTCTTGACGGGTTGTGCTTTTGCTGGCCTAGTTCTTTATTTAGGTATCATAAGGCCCCAATCAAATAGGAAAAGGTGTCAAGATAAACTTGTGATAGCATTTAGTGAAAAAGAAAGAGAGGTAATAGGCTTTATTGCAATGAATTCAACAAATGAAGTTGGGACAACCGTTGACCAGATTAATCAGTTATTGGGTGTGACAAAAAAAAATGTTGAGATTCAAAAGAAGCAAAGGAGTGATATGTTTTTAACAATCAATGAAAAGTGGAATCGAGTTAGCGATAAGATTTTAATTGACAAAAAAAGACTGAATCATGACAAGCGTTCGTATGAGTATTTAATCACCCCGGATCAATTAAATAAGATTCAATCAATGGGCCTTATTTAATTTTAAGCCACCTGCCAATAATTGCCAATCACTTTACCTTCTCCAGATTTCTTAACGAAGGCGCCTTCCATGCCGTAACGCCAACTACCCCTAACGTCATTAATCCGCCAAAAATTACCGAGTTTACTACGCCTAATAATTTAGCAGCAATACCAGATTCCAGCATACCAATTTCATTCGATGAGCCAATAAACATGCTGTTAACAGCAGCCACTCGCCCTTTCATGTTTTCAGGGGTTAAGGTGTGAATAAGCGTGCTGCGCACAATTACACTCACACAATCGAACATGCCGCTCATAATCAGCAACCCCATCGAAAGCCAAAATAGTTTTGATAGGCTGAAGGCAATCATAGAAATGCCAAAACCGGCCACACACCACAATAAGATTTTTCCAATTCTTTTTTTGATAGGATGGCGCGTGATGTAGATAGCCATTAACACAGCACCAATAGCCGGGGCCGAGCGTAAAAACCCTAAACCTGTTTTGCCCGTATGTAAAATTTCATCGGCAAAGAAGGGCAACAAGGCAACAGCGCCACCAAACAATACCGCAAACAAATCGAGCGAGATGGCGCTAAGAATTATTTGATGACTGAATACAAATTTTAATCCCGCTTTAATTTTTGTCCAGGTACCTTGTTCATTTGTAACAGGTGGAAGTGGTCTGTTCGGTATTGATAAGTAACAGATAAAAGCAATTACTATCGAGAAGGCAACAGTAGAATAAGCCGTAGTAATTCCAAAGAAGCCGTAGATCAAACCTCCAATCATCGGTCCGCCCACTGCACCTCCTTCCCAAATCGTGCTATTCCAGGTAATGGCGTTTTGATACAATGAACGATCGATCAGTTGCGGCATAAACGAAAAAGTAGCCGGAGAAAGAAAACCACGAGCCAGGCCGCTAACAAAGATTACAGCATAAATAGCAATGGCCCCATGGGCTATAAGATAGGCGCCTAGGTGTGTGGTAAAATACAATAGAGCAGCCGAACATCCGGCTAATATGCTTACGCAGGTTACAATGATCTTTTTTCGTTCAACCACATCGGCAAGGTGCCCGGCATACAGCGAAACCGTAATGGCCGGAATAGCTTCTGCCAAACCAATGAGGCCGAGTGATAAGGGATCTTTGGTGAGCTCATAAATTTGCCAACCAACAATTACACCCTGCATTTGCATGGCCAGTGTTATAAACAAGCGTGAGGTTACGAACAACCGAAAGTCGCGGATGCGAATGGCTGCGTAGGGGTCGGGTGAGGTCATTCGGATTTAAGGTTAACCGCAAAGACGCGAAGAGAATCTCTTGCGTCCTTTGCGTCTCTGCGGTTCATAATTTACCGCTAAGCCACAAAGAAAACCTTGCGCCTCTGCGGTTCAATTTAAAATTACGTTAATGGCTTCAACAGCCTTTTGCTGTCGCTGTTCCCAGCTACCGCCAATTTCTACATAAGGCACGGCTGTATTTATTACTTCATTTTTAAAAATCTGCCAGAAGTGTTCACGCTTATCCGGATGTTCGCGTTGCGGATCATTAACCCACGGTACATCAATGTAACAAAGGAGATATAAGTCGTAATGGCGTGCTTTTATAAGTTTCAGAATTTCCTCATCGCACCGGCCGTATTTATAGTCGCACCAGATTTTTATAGTTACCAGGTTGGTGTCGCAAATCATTACCCGGTTGGCATCGCGCAGCCATTCATCTTCCAGGCGCAATTGCCCGTGTGCGATCTTTAAAAGGTCGGTTTGTTGATAGGACCTGCCTAGTTTATCGAGATAAGCCCGCGCATATTCGGGTACCCAGCAGGTATTATAATGCTTAGCCAGAAATTTAGATAGCTCAGATTTCCCGGTGCACTCTGGTCCTATTACACAAACCTTTTTAATAACAGGCAAATTGTGGTCAGCAACTGACATGAAGAAGTTTACTTTTTCGGCAAATTAGCTATTAAAAGGCTAACCTGAAGCCGAATCCACGCGTGGGGTTTCGCCAATCGGGCTGGTATAAGTATCTTTCGCTAAACTTTTAGTGTGTGAAACGCAGAAAAGCAATTAAAAGCATTGGTCTTGGTTTAACAGCGGGGTTATGGTTGCCCTCAGCCTTATCATCCTGTAAAAAAGACGACCCGGGTCCTGAGGTTCCGTTCGAGGGAACAGTAGCCATTATTGGTGGTGGTGCTGCAGGCTTATATGCAGCCGACATTTTAGGCTCGAAGGGAATTAAGGTTATTATTTTAGAGGCAGGCAATCAGCTGGGTGGGCGGGTGCGCTCGCTGCGTAATCAGCACGATATACCGGTAGAATCATCAGCCGATTTTCCGGTTGAGTTGGGTGCAGAGGTGGTTTACGGAACGGATTCATCCTGGGGTAATATTATTAAGAATTACACCCTTACGCGAATTGAATTAAATACTCAGGCTACTGAGCGATTTATATTAGAGAACCAGGCAAAAACAGCAACAGATTGGGGTAGCGATAGTGATTTACAAGCTGTTAAAAATTTTATTGATGGATTGCCCTCCTATTCCGGTGGAGATGTGTCGATGAACCAGGCAGCAGGTGTAAGCCCGCGTGCACAGGCTTTACTCAATTCGATGGCCGGAAATCGGTTTGGTTCGAATAGCGATAGAGTAGGAGCGAAAGGAGTGGCAGAAGCCCTGAGTCTGATTGAGCATGATAACACACCTTACGTGATCAAGACAAATCCATTGCAGGATATTATCACTTCGCGCTTTAGCGGAGTAATAAATAAAGTGCAATTGAATACCGCCATTAAAAGCATTAATTATTCAGGTGAAAAAATAATCCTTACCGATCAGAACAACAGCCAGATTGAAGTAGAGAAAGTTGTAGTTACTGTACCCCTGGGAGTTTTAAAAACGGGAGGTATAACATTTAGCCCCGGATTACCTGCGGCCAAAGTAACCGCTATGAATAAAATAGGGTTTGACCATTCGCTTCGGATAATTATTGATTTTAAGAAAAATTTCTGGGGCGATAATACAGGCTACCTATGGGGAGGCACAGAAGGCCCTGCTTATTTTAATACGGGTGTGGCACGAAGTGAATTTTATAGAACCCTTTCGGTTACGGTTCATGGACCCAAGGCTAAAGAATTATCCGATCTTGGCGATGGGATGATTGATGCCGTGCTGGCAGAACTGGATGCGATTTATAATGGAGAAGCTTCTTTGTTTATCCGCAAAGTTCTTGTGTTGGATTCAGAAGGTAATCTTGTTGAGGGCGATCGTGTATGGTTTAAGGCCGATTGGGGCAAAGATGAATTTTTTAAAGGAGGTATTTCTTATTTGCCACCGGGCTCGAGCGTGCAGGATCGGGTTGATTTTTCTGCACCCATCAACAGCAAAGTATTTTTTGCGGGCGAAGCTACAGATAACATGGGCGATGCCGGTACAGTAAATGGTGCATTAAATTCGGCCGAGCGTGTGGCTGAAGAGGTGGTACTGTCAATTATTAATGCCTAACGTTTAAGAGATTTATGCAAAACAGAGCAATCCATATTTTGCTTCTGCTCGCCATCTCAGTCTGCGCATGTAAACCGAACAAGGAAAGCAATGCCCCGAAGCCAAAAGCATTATTCATTATTGTTGATGGTATCCCTGCAGATGTAATTGAAAAACTTGATTTACCAACACTTAAAGAAATTGCACAAGCGGGCGGATACACACGCGCATATACAGGTGGCGAACATAACGGGTATAGTAAAACCCCCACCATCTCGGCTGTTGGGTATAATAGTTTAATTACGGGTACATGGGCTAATAAACACAATGTTTGGGATAACGATATAGCGGCTCCGAATTACAACTACTGGAATATTTTCAGAATAGCCGGGGCAAATGATAGTAAAGTTACCACGGCAATTTTTTCTACCTGGTTAGACAACCGAACAAAACTTATTGGCGAAGGATTAAAAGAGGCTGGTTCAGTTAAACTGGATTATAAATACGACAGCCTTGAATACGACACTATTCGCTTTCCGCATAAAGACGATCGGATATTTATTCAACAAATTGATGAGGCAGTAGTAAATGCAGCCACGCAGTCGGTTGCAACCCAGGCGCCCGATCTTACCTGGGTATATTTAGAATTTACCGATGACATGGGCCATAAGTATGGCGATAGCCCACAATTTTTTGAGGCAATTAAAACAGCCGATGCACAAATAGGTAAAATCTGGCAAGCCATAAAAGAAAGAGAAAGGAGTTTTAATGAAGACTGGCTGATTGTAATTACAACAGACCATGGCCGCGATTCGGTAACCGGCAAACACCATGGCGGTCAATCCGATCGCGAACGGTTAACCTGGATTACCACTAACAGTAAAAAGTTAAACGCACACTTCAACGAAATACCGGCTATGGTTGATATTATGCCTTCCATTGCTTCGCATTTAAATCTTGTAATACCAGAACCCACTCGTAAAGAAATAGACGGAGTTTCTTTTGTTGGCCTTGTCGACATTTCGCAGTTAAAAGCTACTAACGAAAATGGAGGAGTCTTGCTTCAATGGAAAATACTTAACTCCGAGCTGGATAGTCTTGAGATTTTCACCTCAGGCACAAATTACTTCTCAACAGGCGGAGAAGATGTATATGAAAAAGTAAAAACAGTTTCTGCTAAAGAAGAACGTTTTTGGTTTAACACAGAAGATTCAGTTTTTTCCAAAATCCTGATCAAAACACCCAACCAATATTTGAATGTTTGGGCAGTTAAAAAGTAATGCGTACAGGCATTACTATTTTTTAAGAAAGAAAGATTTCGTGTAGCAGAATGAAAATACCCATACCCAGCGTTAACCAGCCAAATGCTTTACGAAGTTGTACAGCCTGACGTTTTCGTGCGATGATGTGACCGGCCAGAATTCCACCCACAGCAAGGGCAGTAATCGTTAACAAAAACACCCAGTCAATGGGGTGTGTAAGAACATCGCCCAAAAAGCCAAGCAACGAATTGATGGCGATTATAAAAAGAGAAGTGCCTACGGCTATTTTAAAATTCAATCCGGTTAAAAACATTAAAGCCGGAATAATAAGAAACCCACCGCCCGCACCAACCAGGCCGGTTAAAAATCCAATCAAAATACCTTCTACAATTAACAAAACGATGCGGAAGCGAGTGTGCTTTGTTTCTGGCTCTCTCCGGTTTCTAATCATAGGGAAAGAAGCCAAAACCATTAACACACCAAATAGGCCAAGCAACAATGCCCGTTTGGTAAGCGCGAACGATTCGGTTTGAAAAATGATGTCGGGAATGGCCGGCACTACCCATTTACGTGTGCAGAAGATGGCTACAATGGAAGGAATACCAAACAGAATTCCCGTACGCAGGTTAACAAGATGCTCGCGGTATTTAGGAATAGCCCCAACCATACTGGTTGTGCCTACAATAAATAAAGAGTAGGCCGAAGCTAGTACAGGTTCGATACCAAACAGGTAAACCAAAATAGGAATGGAAAGAATAGAGCCACCGCCACCTAGGGCCCCCAAAACCATACCCACCAGCACGGCAGCCACATAGCCAAGTATTTCCATGGGTAAGGAGCCACTCATTATAAGCGACTATAATCCACCACAAATGAATCGGGGAATTTCTTTTTCACTTCGGTTAGCAACTCATCGGCTTTAGGGCGTGTGCTTACCGGGCCCAGAATAAGGCTGTAATACTTTACGCCATTAAGTACTTTAACCTGCACCATTACATTTTTCTTATACGAGTTTTTCAGGTTATCGGATAAGCGCATTAGGTTAACCAGTTCCTGATAGGTTCCAATCTGCACACCAAATCCTTTTGGAAGCAAGCGCGTAATCCCAAAGTCGTAAAATTCTTTTTCTTCCACGGTAACGTGTTCAATACTTACCGGGCCTTCGCCCTTGTTTGCTCTGCTCTTACCATCACCGGCATCAATCACTTCAATTTTTACTTCGGCTATACCTTGATTGATAAAACCAAGTTTCTCCGCAGCCGATTTGGAGAGATCAATAATCCGACCTTCAACATAAGGGCCACGATCGTTAACAACCACCTCAACGGTTTCGTTGTTAGCCAGATTGGTAACTTTTACTTTCGTTCCAAATGGCAGTGTTTTATGTGCTGCTGTAAGTTTGGAGTGTTTGTATTTTTCTCCGCTGGCCGTAGGGCTGCCTTCAAATTTGTCGGCATAAAACGAAGCTTTTCCGGTTTGGGTCTGCGCCAGTGCAACACCAGCCGCACAAATGGCAAAAAATAGCAAGACAATGTTTTTCATACGTCAAATTTAGCAAGGTTTGAATGATCTGAAGACTAAAAAATGAAGGGGTTACGATCTTCTACTTTGTTTTATCCAGGTATTGGTAATCGGGCTTTTTAAGTTAACTTTGCCCGGCAAATAACGAATCCTAATCTTATTTGCCATGGCCCTCGATTCATCCAAATTCCTTTTTGAAGCCCTTACGTATGATGACGTGCTGTTGGTTCCGGCCTACAGCGATGTGCTTCCGCGCGAAACATCCACAATCGGTTCGCTCACCAAAAAAATAAAACTCAACATTCCGATTATATCGGCTGCGATGGATACGGTTACCGAAGCGGAGTTGGCTATTGGCATTGCGCTGGAGGGTGGCCTTGGGTTTATCCATAAAAACATGACCATAGCTGAACAGGCCGAGCAGGTGCGTAGAGTAAAACGCTCGCAAAGCGGAATGATACAGGATCCGGTTACCCTTCAAATTAATTCTACGGTTCGCGATGCCGAAAAAATTATGCGCGAGTATAAGATTGGCGGTATTCCGGTTGTGGATGATAACAATAAACTGTTGGGTATAATCACCAATCGCGATCTGCGTTTTCAGAAAGACATGTCGCTGCCCATCGAGCAAATCATGACGAAAGAAAACCTGATTACAGCGCCTGAAGGAATTACCTTAGAAAAAGCCGAAGTAATCCTTCAGAAATACAAAATTGAAAAACTGCCCATCGTAAATAAAAAAGGAAAACTTACTGGCCTTGTTACCTATAAAGACATCTTAAAGAAAAAGAACAAGCCCAATGCTTGCCAGGATGAGTATGGCCGCCTGCGCGTAGGGGCTGCGGTTGGGGTAACACCCGATGTGGTGGAGCGTATTACGGCATTAAAAAATTCGGGTGTAGATATTATCAGTATTGATACGGCTCATGGTCACTCAAAAGGTGTGATTGAGGCCGCAAAAAGTGTTCGCAAAAAATTTCCGGCACTGCAACTAGTTGTAGGCAATATAGCTACAGGCGAAGCCGCAAAAGCATTGGCGAAGGCAGGAGCCGATGCTGTAAAAGTTGGCGTAGGACCTGGCAGTATTTGCACTACCCGAATTGTAGCAGGTATAGGCTTACCACAACTTTCGGCTGTATATGAAGCCGCTAAAGCATTGCGCGGAAGCGATGTGAAAGTAATTGCCGATGGTGGGATTCGTTTTTCAGGCGATGTAGTGAAAGCATTGGCAGCCGGGGCAGATAGTGTAATGGTTGGCTCCTTGCTGGCTGGAACAGAAGAAGCTCCGGGCGAGATGATCATTTACGAAGGCCGTAAGTTCAAAACCTATCGGGGCATGGGCTCATTGGAAGCAATGGATGATGGTTCTAAAGACCGATACTTTCAGGATGCAGAAGACGATATTAAAAAACTGGTACCGGAAGGAATTTCTGGCCGCGTGCCATTTAAGGGTTCTGTAGCGGAAGTGTTGTATCAATTAGTAGGTGGATTAAAGGCAGGTATGGGGTACTGCGGAGCAAAAAATCTGGAGAAATTAAAAGCAGCCAAGTTTGTGAAGATTACCTCTGCAGGTGTGCACGAAAGCCATCCACACGATGTAACCATTACCCGCGAAGCCCCGAATTATAGCCGCAAGTAACCCGTTTGTTTCAGGTTACATCCTATTACGTAATATTGTAGAACGAACCTGCTCCCTGCGCGTACACCGCAGGTAAAGACAAAATGTTTAGAACGAAAGCCATTATCAGACTACTTTTTCTGGGCTCAGTAATAGCCTGGCTGGTATTGGTGTTTTCGGACATCACCATCTTGTACAGCGAAATACGGCAACTACCACCGGGTGTGCCAAAATGGTTACCCGGCCTGATGCTGGATATTTTCGTTGTCTGTCTTTTTTACTATTACCGGTATAGGATCGAAAAAGACGAGAGTCTGAACTTTACCGATCTGCTTTGGAAAGTATTTGCAACCGGATTGATCGCTACCGTGGTTTCGTTAGTGTTCAGATTAGGCGAGTTTCTGTTAGGAGCATCAAAACTGGCATCAGACCCCTTGTTCAAGGATTTTATTTACCAGATCAATCTGGCCTTATTTCTGAGTTTTTTATTGTCGGCATATACATCGTGGAAGCGATTAATACTCTATCAAAAATCCAAGTGGCTTATCCGCACCTGGATGGTGTTTGAAGTATGCTTGTTTCTTACGTTGTTATACGATAGTCTGCAACTAACATTTTCAGGAACTACTAATACGATTATAATCATTGTAATAGCCTTGTTGGTAATTGTGCTATCGGCCAACATGCGTTGGGTGGCCTATCTCAACTTCAAACAGAAATGGACCAGTCTTTTGTTGCTGCTGCTTTCATTTTTTTACCTGGGCTACTTCCTGTTTACAGTTAATTCAATTTCGTCATTCATCAATACGGCCTCACCAACCTTTCAGGATTTCAGCAGTCATATTTTTAATGTTTGCCTGTTGTGCTTTGTAATGGTGTACAGCATTTTTTCTTTTTTGGTTATTTTGTTCAACCTGCCAACCTCATCGGTATTTGAACAAAAACTGGAGGAGGTAATAAATTTTCAGCGGATCAGTCAATCCATTCAAACCGAGCAAAACGAAGAGAGCGTTTATAATATTTTGCTGGATAGTTCGGTAAGCGCTGTATTTGCCGATGCAGCCTGGCTGGAAATAGAGAGCGAAACCAATGGAGGAAGATTTTTTACATACAAGATAACAAAAGAGGAATCGGAGCAAATCCGGGGTCACTTAAAGCAACACAATGTAAGAGGGGCATTAGATCAGGGCAGCGATAAAACAAAAAACCTTTCCAAGTATCTGGCTTCAGTAAAAGGCGCACGCTTTCGTTCCCTAATTGCATTTCCAATTATTGTAAGAGGAGAAACCATTGGAACACTTGCTTTACTAAAAGAATTGCCTGATGGATTCAACAAAGAGATGATGCGCATTGTATCAACCTTTGCTAACCAGGCGGGCATTTCAATAGAGAATTTCCGGTTAATGGAACAGGCGTTTCAGACAGAACGCTACAAAGAAGAGTTAAAAATTGCGAAAACAGTACAGAAGAGTTTGCTGCCTGCAAAACTCGAGAGTGATCCGGATTTCGAAATTTCAGCTTTCGCACAATCGGCCGATGAGGTAGGTGGCGATTATTACGACACCCTTCGTATAAACGACCATCAGGTGGCGCTGATTATTGCCGATGTTTCGGGCAAAGGAACAACAGCTGCGTTTCACATGTCTCAAATGAAAGGTATTTTTCACAGCCTTGCACAACAAGAGTTAGAGCCTAAAGAATTTCTGGAACGAGCCAACCAGGCATTGGCTTTTTGTTTGGAGCGTGGATCTTTTATTTCGGCTACCTACTTTGTGGTAGATACTAAAACTAAAACCATTCATTATTCGCGTGCGGGCCATTGCCCCGTGTTGTATTACAAGGCAAGCGAAAATAAAACCCAATACCTTAAAGACAGAGGTACCGCATTAGGTATGGTGCGTACCCGTGATTATTGCAGGCTGGTTGAAAACAATGAAATACACTATGCCGCGGGTGATGTAATGGTGTTGTATACCGATGGGATTACCGAAGCGAAAAACAGCAAAAGCGAAGAATTCGATTACGATCGGTTGGAGAAAGCACTACAAGAAGTGGCAGAAAAAAGTTCCCAACAAATAGAAAAACATATTATTGGGCGGTTGTATGAGTTTTCAGGCTCTAGCCTGATAAATGACGATTACACCGCTATGATCATAAAGTTCCGATAACTTAAAAAAAATAAAAACGTTAAAACGAGTAACCCATGGTTCACATTAAACGATTACAAGAAGACGGCTCGGATATTATTTCGGTTGTGGGAGATATTGATGCCAGTTCTTCTATTGAGTTAGACCTGGCTATTGCGAAAAGCGTTGGCGAGGGATTTAAAAAAATTCTGGTAGACTGTAGCGCGTTGGAGTATATCTCATCTGCCGGATTAGGAGTATTTATGTCGTATATCGAAGAGCTTAAAGACAAAAATATTCCGATGGTGTTGTTTGGGATGAAGGAGAAAGTAGCAAATACGTTTAGCATTTTAGGACTGGCCGAGTTGTTGCATATCGCATCCACCAAGCCGGAAGCAAAGAAGTTGGCAGATGAATTATCAGTATAACATAGGTTGTAGCCTTAGCAACCTGAAGGGCATACGCGAGTTTGTAAGAACCTCGCTGAAGGACCAACAGGTGCCTGAAATAGAAATGAGCGCTATTGTATTGGCGTTAGACGAAATGTGTTCTAACCTGATGATCCATGCGCACCATTGCAATCCCGAACACATGCTGGAATTACACATTGAGATTCCGGCTAAAGGAAAATTTATTTTCGAAATTGTTGATGATGGCTCTATCTTCGATATAAACGAGTTTCATGAACCCGAGCTGGACAATCTCGTTCATCAAAAACGAAAGGGTGGTTTGGGTATAAGACTGGTAAAAGCCATAATGGATAGTGTAGAATATCTAAGGCGCGATGAAAAGAACGTTTGCCGCTTAATCAAAGTGATTAAATAGCCTCTCAAAACCCTGCTTTTGGCAGCATAAAAAAGCCTATTTTTACGGTCTTGTTCACTTTACAAGTATGAGTGTATGCGCGTATTTTGGTTCCTGATTGGTTGTATCCTTTTTTCAGTTTCAGTACAAGCACAGCAAAAGAAAGAAAGTGTGCCTAAGCCACTGTTTAAGATGGGCGGCACCTCAGTAGGCACAGATGAGTTTGTTTACACGTACCGCAAAAATCATCAGAACAACCCGCAGGATTTTACGGAAGAAAAGATTAATGAGTACCTGCACTTGTTCATCAACTTTAAGCTAAAGGTTGAAGAAGCCCATACCCGGGGATTAGATACTACAACCAAGTTTAACAGCGAGTTTAAAACCTACCGCGAAGAATTGAAGAAGCCTTACCGGGCCGAGGAAGACGCATTAGAAAAATTGGTACAACAAACCTACAAGCGATTAGCAGAAGAAGTGCGCGCTGCCCATATTCTTGTTTCGGTTAATGCAGATGCACTTCCAGCCGATACCCTGGCGGCCTTTCAGAAAGCACAGGATATACGCACACGTATTGTGGCAGGTGAGAGTTTCGAAAAATTAGCGGGCGAGTTTTCCCAAGATCCTTCAGCAAAATTGAATGGTGGAGACTTAGGTTATTTCACGGCTTTGCAAATGGTAGGGCCGTTTGAGGAGGCTGCATTTTCAACACCGGTTGGAGCTATTTCGCCCGTGGTGCGTACCCGTTTTGGGTATCATATCGTAAAAGTAAAAGATCGCAGGCCCTCGCGGGGCGAAGTGGAGGTGTCGCATATTTTATTGCGTGCCGGTGGCGATGAGGGAGCCCTGCGCAGCAAGGCATTTTCGGTACACGATCAGTTAAGAGGCGGACGCAGTTGGGATGAAGTGTGTAAAGAATTTTCTGATGATAAGAATACAAGCGAACAAGGCGGAAAATTACGGCCCTTTGGAGTAGGTGCTTTGGCCTCGGTACCTGAATTTGAAGCCATGGCATTTTCATTACAGCCAGGCGAAATTTCTGATCCCTTTCAATCATCATTAGGGTGGCATATCATCCGGCTCGAGCGAAAAATTCCATTACCGGCACAAAAAGAAATGGAGGCATCACTAAGGCGCAGACTGGGCCGCGATGAACGGGTACAACAATCGCAACAAGCACAGAAGAATGCCCGTAGAAATAAGTATCAATTTGTTGAGCAGCGACAAATTTTAGAAAAAGTGTTAACCAGGGTCGACAGTTCTTTAACCAAAGCCAATTGGTTGTTTACGCCCGATGCCTCGTTGGCATCGCAACAACTTTTTTCGGTTTTAAATACTCCCTATTCGGTGAGCCAGTTTATAACTTTTGTTAAAAAGAATCAGACAGTATCGCGTCTGGAGCCCAGGGCTTATGCTCAGCAATTGTATGATGAATGGGTAGAAGAGAGCATTGAAGCAGCTGAAGAAGAAAAATTAAAACAGGAAAACCCCGATTTCAAAAACCTGCTTACCGAATATCGCGAAGGCATACTGTTGTTTGAGATTATGGAAAAAGAAGTTTGGAATAAAGCATCCGAAGATTCGGTAGGGCAGCGGAAATTTTATGAGGCCAACAAAACCAGGTACCAGGCGGGCGATCGGGTGGAGGCGCGTTATTTTGCCACCAACGATAAAAAATTAATCGCGGAAACGCTTGCAAAGGTTAATATGGGCGATACCCTTACACAGGCAGATTTACGCAAGTTTAAATCGGCACAAAATTTCAGGCTGTACGAGAAAAAGGATAGTAAAATACTGGATCAGATTACGTGGGTAACGGGTTTGCATGAAACCAGCGTGGATGGGTTGCATTATCTGGTTGAAATAAAGCGACTGGTACCACCGGGTGTAAAAGAATTTGCCGAGGCACGGGCACAGGTAATTGCCGATTATCAGGACGAACTGGAAAAGCAGTGGGTAGCCAACTTGCGACAAAAGTATCCGGTAAAAATCAATAAAAAGAGTCGCAAATTCGTTGTAACAGAATTAACCAAAAAATGAAACCCATAAGGCGACATATAGTTTTGGCTTTACTCTTTACCACCCTAATAGGAATGGGGGGGTGCGATCTTATTCGCATGAAAAAGGAAAAGAGTGATGCGGAAAATGCCCGGAAGACTGTGGCGCGAGTTCATAACTCCCTTCTCTATCTGGACGAATTAGCCGGTATTATTCCGGCAGGTGCAACAGCCGATGATAGTATTGCGCGGGTAACGGCCTATGTAAACAGTTGGATACGCAAACAACTGGTCATTCATGAAGCCACCAAAAACATAGACATTAACGAAGCGGAAGTAGAGCGTAAAGTACTGGACTATCGGTATAGCCTTATCGGGTACGAATACCAGAATTATTATATACAGAAAAACCTGAATGATAGTGTAAGCGATAAAGAGATTCAGGAATACTATGACTCCAGAAAAGATAATTTCATTTTGAAGCAGAACATTGTACAAGGCACTTACATTAAAGTTCCAAAAGAAGCACCGCGTACCAAACGGGTTAAAGACCTGATGTATTCCCGAAAGGAAAAAGATGTAGCAGAACTGCGTTCGTATTGCTTAAGTTTTTCCGCTGCCTATCACCTGGCCGATTCATCCTGGATTGAGTTTGATAAACTCGTGGTAAACTCACCATTAGCTGAAATTCCCAATAAGGTACAGTTTTTACGCAGCTATAATTACTTTGAAACCTCCGACACGGAATTTCTCTATTTTCTGAAAATTGATGCCTATAAAATGTCCGATAATGTTTCTCCGTTGGAATTTGTAAAACAGGACATTAAAAACATTATTTTAAACAAAAGAAAAGTTGAACTTGCACGCAAATTGGAAGATGAAGTGTATGAAAATGCAGCTAAACAGAACGATTTCGAAATATTTAATCGCTAGCACGTTGGTATTTACCGTGTGGGGATCAGCCTATGCGCAAGATACTGGCTTTGTGGTAGACAAGATAATCGCCAAAGTAGATAACTATATTGTATTGAAGAGCGAACTGGAAACGGCCTACCAGGCCTACCTTACAGAAGGGAATCCACAATCGCAGGAAGCACGGTGCGAACTTTTTAACCGGTTAATCATTAACAAACTAATGGTGGCTAAGGCCGAGATTGACTCTGTTCTTGTAACAGATGTTGAGGTAGATGGAAATACCGAGCAACGCATGGCTATGATTCTTCAGAACTCAGGCAACTCGCCCGAACAACTGGAACGGATTTATGGCAAAACAATGGAGCAGATTAAGGTAGAGTTGCGGGAGCAGATTCGTGAACAGCTAATTGCCCGTGAAATGACCAACCGGATTACAAACGATATAACCGTTACACCGGCCGAGATTAGAAAATTTTTTAATAAAATTCCAAACGATAGTCTTCCTTTCTATTCTTCTGATGTAGAAGTAGCCCAGATTGTACGCGTTGCTAAAGTTAGCGCTTCCCAGGAAGAAGAAGCCCGTAAAAAACTTATTGATTTACGCGAGCGCCTTTTGAAAGGAGAAAACTTTACAGAACTGGCTATGAAAAATTCGGAAGACCCAAGCGCGCAATACAATGGCGGGGAAATGGGTTATGTGGGTAGAGGTGCAATGGTGCCCGAGTTTGAGGCGCAAGCCTTCAAACTTAAGATTGGCGAATATTCGCAACCCTTTAAGTCACCCTTTGGGTTTCATGTTATGCAGCTGCTGGACAGAAGAGGGAATGAATATAACTCACGTCATATTCTGATTTCGGCAGTTCCTTCTGAAGAAGATATTGCACAAGCCGAAAAATTTCTGGACAGCATTCGTACAAAGATTATTACCGATAAACTGAAGTTTGAGCAGATCGCAAAAGATGTTTCGGATGATGCCAACACAAAAGGTCTGGGAGGATTTTTTACAGATGAAGATGGATCAACCCGTATCTCCATGCGCGATATTGATCCGGTTGTTTATCTGAACATTGATACGATGAAAGTGGGAAACATTTCCAAACCGCTACACTATAGAACCGATGATGGTAAAGAAGCAGTTCGCATTATTTACTTTAAAACCAAGTCGGCTCCGCACGTGGCTAATCTGAAAGACGATTGGAGCCGGATTCAATCAGCAGCATTAGCAGAAAAGAAGGATCTAACGCTGGACAAATGGTTCAATAAAGCACGACAGGATGTGTTTATAAACATCGACCCTTCCTATAAACATTGTAAAATTCTGGAGTAGCAACCGCTGGTGTACTTGTGTAAACCAGGCCAGGCAAAACCCGTATCTTTCAGGGATAAACAAAATGTATGGCAAATTTTTCTAACGATGTAGAAGCAGCTGATGCGCTTAAGCAAGCTTATGGTAAGCTGAAAGCTGAAATTGCAAAGGTGGTGGTGGGCCAGGATGATGTAGTAAGATTAGTGCTTACCGGAATCTTCTGTCAGGGCCATTCATTATTGGTTGGTGTGCCCGGCTTAGCTAAAACGTTGTTGGTGCAAACTATTGCTACCTCGCTCGATCTTAACTTTAAACGCATACAGTTTACACCCGATCTTATGCCTTCGGACATAGTAGGAGCGGAGACAATGGACAAAGAGCGTAACTTTCAATTTGTGAAAGGCCCCATCTTTGCCAACATTATTTTGGCCGATGAGATAAACCGTACACCACCTAAAACACAGGCAGCGCTGCTGGAGTCGATGCAGGAATATGCGGTTACTATTGCCGGTAAGCAATACGAATTACCCCGGCCGTTCTTTGTGCTGGCCACCCAAAACCCGATTGAGCAGGAAGGAACATACCCGCTACCAGAAGCCCAACTCGACCGCTTTATGTTCAATATCTGGTTAGATTACCCTTCGTATCATCAGGAAGTAGACATTGTAAAAAGCACTACTGCCGATGATGTGAAGAAAGTAACGAAAGTACTTACCGCAGAAGAGATTGTAGCGTTCCAGCACCTGGTGCGAAGAGTTCCTGTTGCTGATAATGTAGTTGAATATGCAGTAAAATTGAGCCAGGCTACACGGCCCGGAGCGCAGGGCACAAAAGTGGCTAACGATTATTTAGAGTGGGGTGCAGGGCCGCGCGCTTCGCAGTATCTGGTATTGGGCGCAAAATGCAATGCACTGATTAACGGAAAGTATTCGCCTGATATTGAAGATGTGCAGGCAGTTGCCCGCCCGGTATTACGCCATCGTATTGTGCGCAACTTCAAGGCCGAAGCCGAGGGGATGAGTGTAGATAGCTTGATTGAAAAATTGTTGTGATTTTTAAGAGGCTACTTCCAGCCTAAAACCCACCCCGTGATAGTTCACAATCTGAACGCGGGGATCGTCTTTTAAGTACTTGCGTAGTTTGGAAATAAAAACATCCATAGAGCGCCCCAGAAAGTAATCATCGTTGCCCCATACAGCATTCAGAATCTCTTCGCGTTTAAGTACGCGATCTTTATTTTTGCAAAGTAACGTTAACACTTCAGCTTCTTTTTGAGTAAGTGTTTTTTCTCCGCCATTGTGCTGCAGAACAAAGTTGGTGCAGTCAAATTGAAAATTGCCTAACGTAAAATTTTCATTTTGTTGAGGTACGCTTCTTCGTAAAAACACTTCTATGCGCAGGCATAATTCTTCCATACTAAAGGGCTTTACAATATAATCATCACCCCCTTGTTTAAAGCCTTCAATCTTATCTTCCTGCATAGACTTGGCGGTAACAAAAAGAATGGGCACCTGTTTATTCTGGCTGCGGATTTCTTTGGCTAATGTAAACCCATCTTTCTTCGGCATCATTACATCCAGAATGCACAAATCGTAATGAGATTGATTAAACTGCCTGAGGCCTTCTTCGCCATTGATGCATAACGTTACCGCATAGCCGCGCTGTTCCAGGTTGTCTTTGATTACAAACCCCAGGTTGGGGTCGTCTTCTGTTAAAAGAATTTTAGCCTGCATAGTATCTCTAAACAAGAGGTAATACGATAGAAAAGCAACTTCCGTTGCCTGGTTCGCTATTTACCGTAATTTTTCCTTTATGTGCCTCTACAATCAATTTCACATAACTTAAGCCCAATCCAAAGCCCTTTACATCGTGCAGATTACCGGTGGGCACTCTGTAAAAGCGCAAAAAAATCTTTCGCTGGTCTTCAGCGTTAATTCCAATTCCGTTGTCCTGAATATCAATTTGAATACTACCATTTACATTCTTGCTACTGATTAAAATATGCGGAGCGTTTGTATTATACTTTATCGCATTATCTAACAAATTAAAGAATACATTGGTAATGTGTAGTTTGTCGGCAGATAGTTGCGAACGATCAGCGTGTAAATTGAGCGAAATGGTTGACTTGGAGTTAATAGCATTGGTATTTACAGCATCCTGTATCAGTTCGTGTATATCAACTTGTTCTTTTTTAAGCCCGATGTCTTCTTTTTCCAATCGCGCCATTTGTAACACCCGCTCAACCTGCTGTTTCAGTCGCTGATTTTCGTTTTCAATGATAGTGGCATAATTGAGCAAACGCTCAGGTGCTTTTACAATGTTAGGATCTTTTAATACCGCAGTTGAAATAGCAATGGTGGAAAGTGGAGTTTTAAATTCGTGCGTCATGTTATTGATGAAGTCTTTTTGAATTTCAGACAACCGTCTTTGTTTCAAAATCACCAACAAGGTGTATACAAAGAAGAAAATAACAATTACCATAACCACTGACGAAAATCCCCAAATACCCATCTGACTGATCAGGTTGGCTTCTACCAAAGGGAAACGCACTCCAAAATAATAGCCATCGGTTTGCCAGGTGGGCAACTCAGAAAAAGCAGCGGGTATTATTTTTTTGGGTGAAACATAATTTCCACCGGCCATACACTTGGAGGCACAATCGTAAACACCATATTCAAAGTCGGCAGTAACATGGCGTTTTTCAAACTCGTTGATCAACAGAAACTCCAGCAAATTGTTGTCGATTGGTCCGTTAACCAACACAGTAAAGTAATTGGTAGAAACCTGGTTTACGAGGTTGTTGGCAGGCGATGGTGCCTGGTTAATTTCCAGAATTTTATTGGCTACGTTGCTAAGTGCGGCTGTTACATCTTGATTAAATTGGTTTTTACGCAAATCATACGCCTTGCGCACCCAATAGATTTGAGTGGCTGTAATGCCCACAATGCTGACAGCGGCCAGAATAATAACAATTCTCAGGGTTAGTCTGCTCACCTTACAAAAGTAGCCAGTATTTAGCAACCAGATATAGATTAACAAGTACTTAACACAATTTAAGGCCTTGTTAACACTGCGGATTCATTTTGCGCCCGATGTTTGTATCGTTTAAAGAAACCCAGTAAGTTTAACCTAAAATTACCTAGATAATGAAAAATTTAATGTTTGTAGCGGCCCTTGTGTTTTGTGCGGCAGCGGTGTATGCCCAACAAGTGCCACAACCTACTACCCTAAACAAAAATGAAGTAAAAGCAGATGTAGCTGTTTTTGCGTGGGATAACACTACGCACGACTTCGGTAAAATAAAGCAAGGCACACCTGTTACCCACGAATTTAAGTTTACCAACACCGGCAAAGTGCCATTGGTAATTACTAATGTGCAGGCTTCCTGCGGCTGCACTACACCAGCGTGGACAAAAGAACCAGTAATGCCGGGTGGCCAGGGCTTTATTAAGGCTACCTACAATGCAGCCGCAGCGGGAGCATTCAATAAGACGGTAACAGTAACCGCTAATATTGAAACCGGATTTATTCAACTAACTATTAAAGGTGAAGTACAGGCTGTTGAAGCCGGAAAATAATTTCAGATAGTGATATAAAAATCAAAAGGTCAGACGAAAGTCTGGCCTTTGTTTTTTTATTGAAAACGATTTTTTGGTTTCATGGTAATCTTGATTACGCCCTGCTTCCCTTCATCGCCAAACGGCAGGAGTTGATTTTGGTCTTTAATCACTTCTATAGATTGAATATCATGAGGGTTTACAGAAGATAAATCCTCTACCCGCTTGCCATCCAGAAAATAGAGCGGCTTGGTAACAGTTGTTTTGGTTGTTACTAAAATCACACCGGCCTTGCCCTCTTCGCCATACAAATCAATGGCTTCCTGGCCTCTTAGAACTTTTATCGCCTTTATCTTTTCAGGGTTCAGTTTTTTCAACACATGGGTTGAATCTGAGCGCAGGTATTTGACCCCATCTACCACTATCATGGGTTCTGTTTCCTTTGATTTTTCTTCTTTCGTTGTTGGGTCTTGAGCCACGCACCAAACGCTGATAAAGACAAGTGCCAAGGTTAACCGAATTTTCATGGTAATAAGATTATTCTTAAAGATAACAATTAATCTGTGTAGTAGGTGTCAACAATATGCTGGCTTATGATACGGTAAATTTCCGCCAGGTGTTCATCTTCATTCAAAAATTGCAAATGGTTATCCAGAATTTCAAGATCGCCCCGCATGGCTGGCCCCGTTTGTGTTTGTCGTGGGCCAATAGCTAAACTCTTTTGAATGGTTTCAGTAATTAAAGGTTTAAGTAAGTTAAAATCCAACGAGTTTTGCTGCATGATTTGCTGCGAGAGCGTGAGCATGTGATTTGTAAAATGAGAGGCAAAGACAGCAGCCACATGCATTGCCTTACGTTCTGTAGAAGTAACTTTTAGTACCTGTTTGCTTAAACTCTTTGCCAGCGCTAGTACAGCACCGGCAGCTTCGGTTGTTAGCGTTTCTACAAAAAGTGGAATGCTTGCGAAGTCAACTTTTCTTTCTTTGGCAAACGTTTGCAAGGGATACAAGATGCCTACATGTGGTGTGGCTGCATATTGTAAATCGGTAATAGGCACACTTCCTGAGGTGTGAATCAGAATGGCCTCATCCGGCAAAATAATTTCGCGGGCAACCTGCGCAATAGCTTCATCGCGAACAGCCAGAATAAAAATGGACGATTCGCTGGTCGAGAAATCGAGTGTTGCTTTTACTTCTGCCTGGTACAGGCGTTCGGTAAGCGCTTCGGCATGGTTGGGGTTAGGACTGTACACTTCCTTTACTACAAAACCGGCATTGTCTAGTGCAGGGGCTAAATGCCAGGCCAGATTTCCCGAACCGATAAACGATAAAAAGACTGGAGTTGCCATGCGATTAAAATTAAATAAATCCATGAAATGCGCATAACCAAATAATAAGCTACCCGAGAGCAAGGTTCAAAATGCAATTTCATGTGATGGTTAAAAATAGTTAATAACACATGATATAAATCAGGGCGGCAAATGAAATCGTGTGTTACCTTTCGGCTGCTAAAGTCAATTTTATGAATCTCAACTATACCTCGGCAGCCGAGGCCACTAAACTTATTAAATCGGGCGACCGCGTTTTCATTCACGGAAGTGCAGCTACCCCGCAAACCTTACTTAAGGCTCTTGCCGAAAACTCGCAGCATCTTAAGCAAGTGGAATTGATTGCTGTAAGTACGCTGGGGCAATTAGAAATAGCTAAGCCTGAGTTTAAGGATCGCTTTTACTTCAATTCGCTGTTTGTTTCTGAAAACATCAGGGCTTGTGTAAATAGTGATAATGGCGAATACATTCCTATTTTCTTGAGTGAAATTTCGCGTTTGTTCGAAAAAGGAATTTTAGCAATTGATGTAGCATTGATTCACATTTCACCACCCGATAAACATGGATACTGTTCGTTAGGAACTTCGGTGGATGTGGCGAAGTCGGCTGTAAAACATGCCAAGAAAATTATTGCACAGGTAAACCCTAATATGCCACGCACGCATGGCGATGGGTTTATTCATATTAACAAACTGGATGCAATGGTGGAAACGAAGGATACGTTGCCACAAATAAATTATGGCGCGCGTATTTCAGAATCCGATCGTATTATCGGGCAAAAGGTAGCCGAGTTAGTGGAAGATCGCAGCACCTTGCAAATGGGTATTGGCGCTATACCCGATGCGGTGTTGCAATCGCTTGGGCATTGTAAGGATTTGGGTGTGCATACCGAAATGTTTTCGGATGGGGTGATTGATCTGGTGAAGCAAGGGGTAATTACCAATGCCTATAAAAAGAAACACCGGGGTAAGGTGGTAACAGCTTTTGCGATTGGTACCGATAAACTGTATCACTTTATTGATGACAACCCGGGCTTTGCTTTTCTGGAAGCAGATTACGTAAACGATACGCGCGTAATTCGTACTAACCCGAAAGTAGTAGCTATTAACAGCGCCATTGAAATTGATTTAACCGGTCAGATTTGTGCCGATTCGATTGGCACGTATCAGTATTCGGGTGTAGGCGGACAAATGGATTTTATTCGCGGAGCGTCTTTATCGGAAGGCGGTAAACCGATTATTACGCTGGCATCAGCCACGAAAAAAGGCGAGTCGAAAATTGTTCCGTTCTTAAAACCAGGAGCTGGTGTGGTTTCTACACGGGCGCATGTGCATTATGTGGTTACCGAATACGGTATAGCCAATTTGTATGGTAAGAACTTGCACCAACGGGCATTGGCGTTAATGCATATTGCGCATCCCAATAACCGCGAAATGCTGGAGCAAGAAATTATTAAACGGTTTGGAAGTCACCAGTTTGCTGTGAGCTAGATAATGAAATGTCGGGTTGTAAAACCCGACATCAGTTTTACGGAAATTATCCAAATCAGTTCTCTTAATCTATTCAGGATTTGCAATCCAATGTCGTTTAGTTAAGATGTTACCCCTTCGGGACTTTCGATAGCTATTAGATTGCCTTCTACAATCATATCGAGGCTATCTCAAAAGTCGTTCTGTTATCGCGGATTTGTTCCGCGATCTCGATTTCGTGGTACTAAACGAGATTCCGGCACAAGGCCGGAATGACATTCCAATCTTAATTTGACTTTTGAGACAGCCTCTTCACTAATCCCGAAAGGGATGACAGGATTATAGAAATGCCATGAGACACAAAGCAGAACCCCGAAGGGGTGACACATTTGTCTTTAACTAAACGCCATTGAACTTGCAATTCCGAATCGAGATAAAATGGATTTTGAAAATCTCTTTTATTTTTCGTTCGCCATTGCAAATGGCGAACAGCTGGGAATGCTGGAGTAAGAAATTATTAAACGTTTTGGGGGCTACCAGTTTGCCGTGAGTTAGATAATGAGATGTTGGGTTGTAAAACCCGACATCAGTTTTAATTCGGTACCGTCACCTTATAGATCTCCGCAATCGTACTCACTACAAAATCAATCTCCTCGGGCTTATTGTATTTGCTGAACGAAAGCCGAATGGCACCGCGTTTAGAGTTAGGATAAATTGCACCTAATACATGCGAGCCCGTGCTGGCCCCGCTGGAGCAGGCGCTTCCGCCTGACGCTGAAATACCCTGCATATCCAGATTGAACAGCAACATTTCGTTCTCTTCATTTTCCGGAAGGCTTACATTCAGTACCGTGTATAAACTTTTGCTTAGATCGCCCGAGTTGCCATTGAAACTAACTCCGGGGATAGAAGCTTTCAGTTGTTCAATCATTTTTTTCTTTAATGATGTGATGTAAGCCTGATGTTCGTCCATTTCGCGATAGCAGATTTCCAATGCTTTGGCTAAACCGATTATGCCGTACACATTCTCGGTGCCGCCCCGCATGTTGCGTTCCTGTGCACCGCCATGTACAAACTGTTTTATCTTTTTGTCTTTGTTTATGTACATAAAGCCCACGCCTTTCGGGCCATGAAACTTGTGCGCAGCGGCAGTCATTCCATGCACGTTCAGTTTTTTCAAATCGTGACGGTAATGCCCCATGGTTTGCACGGTATCGGAATGAAAGTATGCGCCATATTGTTCGCACAGATTACCAACCGCTTCAATATCCAACAGATTGCCGATTTCATTATTGGCATGCATTAACGATACCAGGGCGTTGGGGTATGTTTTCAGTAATTCTTCGAGGTGGATTAAGTCAACCGAACCCTGGGCATCAAGTTTTACATAATGAAGCGCAATAATGCCTTGCTTTTCCAGAGTTTCGAGCGTGTGGGTAACGGCATGATGCTCGATGGGTGTAGAGATAGCGTGTTTGATGTTGTAGGTTTCTATTGCACACCGGATAATGGCATTGTCTGCTTCGGTACCACCAGAAGTAAATATGATTTCGCCTGGTGTGCAATTGACCAGTTCAGCAATTTTTTTTCGCGCTGATTCAATGGCTGCCCGTACTTTACGTCCGTGTGCATGGGTAGAAGATGGGTTTCCAAAATCTTCCAGCATAAAGGGCTTCATGGTTTCAAATACCTCCGGGTCGAGCGGGGTAGTGGCGGCATTGTCTAGGTAAACTCGCATGGCAAATTGCAAAAATCTTAACCCTGCAAATGTAGCTTATTTAGGTTATTTGTTCGTCTGAAATTTTGCAACTAAAATTTAGTTACATTTGTTTTGAATGAGCAAATTTGAAAAGGCACTTCACCGCCTGAAATCAAAACCTAAAGACTTTACCTGGAAGGAGTTGGTAACAATTATGGCTCACTTTGGGTATGAAGAATTAAAAGGAGGAGGGTCAAGACGAAAATTTCACCACCCGCAAACGGGGGCCTTGGTTAGTTTGCACGAGCCTCATCCTAAACCGGTTTTAAAGGCGTATGTATTAGATATAGTGATCGATCACTTAAAAGAGCAAGCGTTGTTATGAAAAATGTGTTAGAGCATAAAGGGTACACCGGCACGGTAGAATTTAGCGCAGCCGATGAAATTTTTTTTGGTAAAATTAATGGGGTGCGCGATGTGGTTACATTTGAAGCCGACTCGGTGGTTAAACTGAAAAAAGCTTTTCGTGAGGCTGTTGATGATTATATTGATACCTGTGCCAGATTGGGCAAAGACCCCGACAAAGAGTTTAAGGGAAGTTTTAATGTGAGGATAAAGCCCCGGTTGCATCGTTTGGCTGTAATAAAATCTACCACAATGAAAATTTCACTCAATCAATTTGTAGAACAAGTAATTGCAAAAGAAGTGGCGGAGTAAATACGGACAGCCTCAGAAAGCGTCAAGACACTATAAAAGTGTCAGACGCTTCCGGGCAATTCTATTGAATAATTTCCTGAATGTCAGCGATTATTCGCTGCGCAAGTTGCCCGGCCTTTTTTTCATTCTGCGATTCGGCATAAATACGGATTATGGGCTCGGTATTACTCTTGCGCAGGTGTACCCATTCTTTTTCTTTCTCAAAGTCGATTTTAACGCCATCGATTGTATTAATGTTTTCGAGGGTATACTTCGCTTTTACTTTTTCAAGTACGCTATCAACATTGATTTTAGGCGTGAGTTCAATTTTATTTTTAGAAATAAAGTAAGCCGGATAGCTTTTACGAAGCTCAGAGGCTTTCATTTTCGATTTGGCCAGATGACTTAAAAACAATGCAATACCCATCAGCGCATCGCGGCCGTAATGGAAATCGGGAACAATAACACCCCCATTACCTTCGCCACCAATTACAGCTTTTACAGCCTTCATTTTGTTTACTACGTTTACTTCGCCTACGGCTGCCGCATGATATTGGCCACCTGCCAGTTCGGTAACATCGCGCAAAGCCCGGGTAGATGAAAGATTGGAAACGGTGTTTCCTTTTTTCTTCTTAAGGATGTAGTCGGCAACAGCCACCAGCGTGTATTCTTCACCAAACGGTTTACCATCTTCCTGTATTAATGCCAAACGATCAACATCCGGATCGACCACAATACCTAAATCGCATTTTTGCTTTTTAACTACGGATGTAATTTTTTTCAGATGCTCTGGTAACGGTTCGGGGTTATGCGGGAATTTTCCGTTGGGATCGCAATACAGAGGCACGATTTTTTTTACACCCAATGCTTTTAGAAGCATGGGCACTGCAATGCCACCGGTTGAATTTACGGCATCAATTGCAATTTTAAATTTTGCATTTTGAATGGCGCGCTTATCAACCAGTTTGTACTTCAGAATCATATTAATGTGTTTCTGAATGTATGCATCATTTTGGGTGTAGCTACCTAATTGGTTAACAGGGGCAAAACTAAAACTGTCTTGTTGAGCAAGGTGTAAAACTACAGCACCATCTTCGGCAGAAATAAATTCGCCTTTTTCATTGAGTAGTTTGAGGGCATTCCATTGCACCGGGTTGTGGCTGGCGGTAAGTATAATGCCGCCTCCTGCTTTTTCAAGCGGAACAGCAATTTCAACAGTAGGCGTTGTGGATAAACCCAGATCAATTACGTTAAGTCCCAACCCTTGCAAGGTTGCTGAAACGAGTTGACTAACCATTTCACCGGAAGGTCGCGCATCGCGGCCAATAATGATTTTCTTTCCGCCACGGGCTTTTACCCAAGTGCCAAATGCGGCAGCAAATTTTACGGCATCAACAGGAGTTAAGGCTTCGCCCGGTTTACCACCAATGGTGCCGCGTATACCGGAAATAGATTTGATTAAGGTCACAATCGAGAAATTTTGCTCGAAGTTAACGCTATAAAGCACTTTGCAAAAGGTAAATAATTATTTACCTTTGAATCCTATACAACCATTAAAAAAATGAATTAGATGAAATCATCTGAATTGTATCGCCTTCTTACACAAGATGGCTGGTACGTTGTATCACAAAGTGGTTCTCATGTTAAAATGAGACATAAAATGAAGACAGGCATTATAATTTTTCCGAACCATGGAAGCAATGAAGTAGGAAAGGGTTTAGAAAGAAAGTTATTAAAGCAAGCTGGGATTAAGAAGTGAAAGATGTTGTGGAAAAAGAAAATTAAAGTTGTAGTTGAAAAAACAGACACAGGCTTTTCTGCATTTGCAGATGATTATCCGGTGTTTACCACAGGCAAAACACTTACCGAACTTCAGGATAATATTGTAGAAGCTCTTAACTTCTATTTTGACGATGACGGCCATCAGGTAAATGCTAAAAACATTCAATTTGAGGTTGACCTAAAACAGTTTTTTCAATATTACCGCGTAATCAATGCCAGGTATTTAGCTGAACGAATAGGGATGAACGCTACCCTATTGTCACAATACGTTCAGGGAAGAAAAAGGCCATCAGCATCACAAACTGAAAAAATTCTTTTAGGAATTAACCAAATCGGAAAAGAACTTTCCGAATTGAGTTTAGTTAATAGAGACTAACCTTTCTTTCTGATCTCCGGCATCTCGGCAATTGCCTGAGCTTTTTCTTTTTCCGGATCGCCACAGCTTGTATCGCCTTCGCCCAGTGTTTTGCCACAATAACCGCAGGTTATGCCCTCTTTTGCCAGGTAAGGACTTTGTGTGGCGCAGGTACCCCGAAACTCGCCATTTTTAATAAACAGCAGCCGCACCGACATTAAGATGAAGAATAAGGCAAAGATTGCGAGTGTTAACAGAAAGATGGCCATGCCGCTAAGGTTTTGATTTTACGAATTGCGATTTTTGTGCGTACAAAAGTACAACACATACTGGTTATAGTTAAGTTTCCTGATCATGAAAAAAACACCTCTCTCTGCACCCGATTTAAACCGCGAGGCAAAATTAAAGGCTTTCGACCGCCTGCTTACGGTAATGAATGAACTGCGCGAAAATTGCCCATGGGATAAAAAGCAAACGCTGGAAACGCTCCGGCATTTAACCATTGAAGAAACCTATGAGTTATCGGATGCTATTGTGGAAGGCAATCTTCAGGAAGTAAAAAAAGAATTAGGCGATTTAATGTTGCACAATGTGTTTTATGCCCGCATAGCTTCTGAGCAAGGGGCATTTGATGTGGCCGATGTGCTGAACGCTATTTGCGATAAGTTAATTGAACGCCACCCACACGTATATGGCGATACGATTGCTGCGGATGAAAAAGCAGTAAAAGAAAATTGGGAAAAGATTAAACTGAAAACCGGCAACAAATCAGTGTTGGAAGGAGTACCTAAATCGCTACCGGCCTTGGTTAAAGCCATTCGCATACAAGATAAAGCACGAGGTGTTGGGTTTGATTGGGAACGAAAAGAACAGGTATGGGAAAAAGTGGAGGAAGAGATGCAGGAGTTTAAGAGTGAGTTTAATGCAGAATCGGATGAGGCCATTAATAAAGAAAAGGCTATGGCCGAGTTTGGCGACTTGTTGTTTTCGTTGGTGAACTATGCCCGCTTTATTAACATCGATCCGGAGGAGGCACTCGAACGTACCAATAAGAAGTTTATTAAGCGCTTTCAATATCTGGAAACCGAATCGGCCAAAGACGGGAAGCAGATGGGCGAAATGACGCTGGCTGAAATGGATGAGTATTGGAACCGGGCCAAAACGATTTAGAAGATTTTAGTTTTTGTTGTCTATCTCCCAGTCAAACTCTTCTTCTGTAAGTTCCAGTTCTTTTTTCTTTTTCTGACCTTTTAGCTTGAAAGCATCTTTTAATTCCTGCACTTCTTTCTTCAGATCGCTTGCAATTTTTTTCTTTACCGCATCTTTATCGAGGCTTACCTCATACACATCGGTGGTGCCGGTAATTTTCAGAAAGATTTTTGATTTACCACTGCTATCTTCCTCAATAGCGCCAAAAGCTTCATCCGGATCAATTTTTTTCTTGTTTCGTAGCGGGGCCACTACCCGATAATCAATGTGCTGATCGAAGGTATGTGTGCCACTTAGCTGAATGGTGGTTACGTTGGTCTTCACTTCCATTTGCGGCAAATAAATAGTTTGCTTTTCGATGTGGATGTCATTTTTCAGATCGGCAAATCGAAGTTTACTCAGGCCCTCGTCATCTAAATATTTATTTAGTTTCTGCATTGGCTCGAAGTTGTTGAGCTCGCCATTTTTAATATTTGCGCTTATGTCGGCAATAAGGGTGGGTGCAATCAGGTTTAATTTTTCATTTAGAGTCATTTCAAGATCTACCGTAGCGTAAGCCCGGCCCTTCAGGTGTTTGTCTTCAATAAAGGTTTGATAGAAATTTTCGAATACATAAAAAATACTATCCACATGTTGACCATCCAGTTTAAAAGAAGAGATTACATCAATGGCTTTGGAATTTTTTGCATCTACAATACCATTTAAGGTAAGCGTGCCACCCATGGTGTTCATAGTAATGTTGCGCGAAACGGCTACCTGATTTTTAACCAGCAGATCGCCTTTTATGTTGCTTGGTTTAAACCGCCTGTATTTCATTTTTTTTACATCACAATTGAAATTGAGTTGTATGTTGGGCGAAATGCGAAACTGGTATTCGTTCGATTCTTCTTGTTCAAATCCTATCGAAAAGAGCTGATCGAGGTCGAGAAAATCTGATGTAAGATCGGTTTCAATACCAATAGGCTGATTTTCGAATAGCAGGAAAGTAATGATGTTTTTGAAAAAGCCATTGAGTTGAAAATCGCTGTTCTCAAAATAGCCCTTCACATCGCTTAGTGCCAGATCGTTATTGTTAAAGTTTAGTGTTCCGTTAATATCTTTAAAATGGATGTTCTGTTTGCCATAGGTGAAATTTACACCACCCAGGGTTATGGCTCCGTTGGTTTTTACTTTCTGGGCGGTAGCTTTTTTCTTCAATAAAGAGGTTTTTCCTTCAAACAGAATATCGGCACGAATCAACCCGTTCAGCTCTTTTACTTCGGGAATAGGATAAAAATTATAAACCGAGGCAGCGTCTAACTCTCCTTTAAAATCAAGCGTAATGTATGGATCATTAAATTCGCTGATACTCAGGTTTCCCGTAAAGGTTTTACCATTCAGTTCGCCTTCCATATTGCTCAGAAACAATTTGGCGTTGGTAAAATCGGTAAGGGAGGGGCTGGCAAAAGAGCCATTGAGGTTTGCTTTTGAAATGTGCGATTGGTAATCGGGATGGTAAACCGTGGCGTCTTTACAGCCAAACGAAACTGAGATAAGCGGGCTTTTCCGATCGCTGATTTCGCCCTTGAGGTTTAGATTAAAAAACACATCGCCATCGCTTCGGTATTGTTTTAATTTTTTGCTGGTTTCATCAGGAAAGAGCGATAACAAAGTTTGGATGTCGGTATCTTTTCCTTCTGCTTTCAGGTCGATCAGATTTTTGTCTTTAAATCCATAATTGCCATTTATTTCAAATAGCGAGCGCCCTACTTTTAATGACGATGAATTGAAGTCAACCGTTTTTTTATCATCATCATAATTAATGTGGGCATCAACTGCAAAAGTTTTGTTGGTAAGAAAAAGAACACGACCCACACCAATCTGTTCGGTAATCACATCGCCTTTGGCAGTGATAGCATAGAGATCTCCGGTAACATTAATAGAGGCTGTAAGCTTTTCGCTATTGAAAACATGATGCTGGTCGGCCTGCTGATCGAGGTAACTCACAATAGTATTACTTAGCCGCACATTGCGCAGGTCAAACTGAACGGCTCCGGTTCCTTCGCCCGGTGTATCTTTCAGAATAATATAGTTGGCTTTGCCGGCTTTGTTAATGCGCAGATTAGTTTCGCTTCCGGTAACAGATAATCCGCGAACAGAGTAGTTGCCATTCCAGAGTTGAACAGGATTTAACGTAAAGGCCAGGCGTTCGGCAGTAAGCAGCGGGTAAATTCCCGGATGGCTATCTTCTACGTACACATCGGTAAACACAATGGCCAGATTAGGAAAATCGTCAAACACCGAAACGTCAATCTTGCCGATTTTTACAGGGGTGTTCAGGTGTTTATTGGCTTCGTTTACAAACCTGTTAATGATCTGGTCTTTGAACAGAAACACAGACACCATAGTGCCGGTAAGAAGTACGGCCAGCACAACCAACAGGTAGATCAGAATTTTCTTGAGCCGTTTCAAAAGTTTAAAAAATGTAAGGCAAAAATAGGCAAGAATTAAACCATCTTAATAGCACTTAAAAACGAGCTGTTGCGATCAAAATTTTATTTTTTTGCACAATTCCAATTCTCTTTTACCTTTGCAGTCCCAAAACAAGGGAGCTTAGCTCAGCTGGTTCAGAGCATCTGCCTTACAAGCAGAGGGTCGGGGGTTCGAACCCCTCAGCTCCCACAAAAGCCACTGATTTTCAGTGGCTTTTTTATTTCCAATAATCATATTGCATATAGCGGGCTGCTTCAAGGGCAACCTCAGCACCCTGTAGTTTGCCAACCACATAAAGGGCCATGTCAATACCAGCCGATACCCCGGCTGAGGAGATAATTTTTCCATTCTCCACGTAGCGTTGGTTGGCCAGCACGTTAGTAGTGGGCGAAATTTCTTTCAGCGTATCAATAGCCATAAAATGGGTGGTGGCCTGCAGGTTGTTCAACAAACCTGCTTTTGCCAAAATCAGGGCACCGGTACAAACTGAAAGGGTGAGTTCTGATTTAGCATGCTGGTTTTTTACCCAGTTAATCATAACGGCATTGTCCATTTCTCTTCTGGAGCCAAAGGGGGTGCCATCTGCGTAATATCCACCGCCCCCGGGTACCAGAAAGATTTCAGTAACAGGAGCCGAATCGAAGGTATAGGTGGGGGTTATAATAAGGTTATTCCGGGCCCTGATCGTTTCTTTTTCAGCTACGGTAAATACTTCGAATGGTTTGCCAATTTTCCGTCTGCCTGTAACCGAAAAGATCTCAAACGGTCCGGCAAAGTCAAGCACCTCCGCCTCGTCAAACAAAACAATGGCAATTTTTTTCATTGGAATAGATTGCGGTTAAAACTTTTTTATCCGAAACTGGCTTGTGTAAAGAATAAAGGAAACCTATAAAAGTACGTACTATGAACTATAAATTATTAGGCCAATCGGGTTTGCGCGTATCTGAATTATGCCTGGGTACCATGGGTTTTGGCACCGAGTGGAAATGGGGTTGCGATAAGGAATTGAGTAAGCAGATTTTTGATACGTATGCCAACGCAGGCGGCAATTTTATTGATACTGCCAATCGGTATACCGAAGGCACTTCTGAAAAATTTGTGGGCGACTTTATTGCCAAAGACCGCGATCATTTTGTGGTGGCTACTAAATATTCTTTACGCGATCGGTCTGGCGATTTGAATTTTGCCGGCAACCACCGTAAAAATTTAATGCGTAGTGTTAAGGAAAGTATGTGGCGATTAAATACAGATTACATCGACTTGCTTTGGGTGCATGCCTGGGATAGCTGGACACCTACCGAAGAAATTATGAAGGGGCTTGAGGATCTGATTAGTCGTGGGTTGGTACATTACATTGGCATAAGCGATACCCCCGCCTGGGTGGTAAGTCAGGCCAATACCATGGCGCAGTTGCGCGGTTGGAATCAGTTTGTGGGATTGCAGATTGAATACAGTTTGATACAACGTACCGTAGAAGCAGAACTAATGCCTATGGCCAAAGCCTTTGGAATGACGGTAACACCATGGGCGCCTCTTGGCGGAGGGGCGCTTACAGGAAAATACCTTAAAGGCGACAAAGGCCGCTTGCCCGATTCCAGTATTCGGTTAAGCGAACGCGCTACAGGCATAGCAACCAAGGTGGTTGAGCAAGCCCAACAACTAGGGGTAACCCCCGGACAATTAGCGATTAACTGGACGCGCCAACACAAAGGACAATCTGTTATTCCGATTGTAGGCGCAACCAAAGTAAACCAGCTGGAAGATGTACTGGGATGTTTAAAGTTTGAAATACCAGCCGATGTAATGAAAGAACTGAATGAAGTTTCGAAGATTGAGTTACCATTTCCTAATCGCTTTTTGAGCGAGCCAGGGGTACTCGATGTGCTCTATGGAGGTATTAAAGATCAGATGAAGGACAGCCGGTATTAACAGATGGAAAGAAACAAAACTCATATATCATGAAAAAACTATTTTTCTTAAGTGCCATACTGTTGGCTGGAATGGTTAGCCATGCGCAAACAGATAGCCTGTATATGGTAACCTATACTACCGGCCCGGCCTGGGATGCAAACAAGCAACCGCAGGAACAACCCTGGTTTAAGGAACATTCTGCCAACTTATCTAAACTTAGAAAGGATGGAATAATTAAAGCCGGGGCTCGTTATGCTGATAAAGGAATTATTGTGGTAACGGCCAAAACAATAATCGCGGCCAAAGAATTAATTTTTGCAGACGTAGCGGTAACAAATAAACTTTTTGTGGCCGATGTGCAGAAGTTGAATATTTTTTACGAAGGTTGCCTCGAACGACCTAAATGATTTAGTAGCATATGAGCCTGGAGAAGAAAGTAAAAGTCAATAATGTTTACATCAGTTATGCCGAAGCAGGATCGCCCGATGCCATGCCAGTAATTTTTATTCACGGATTTCCGTTTAGCAAAGCCATGTGGGCCGGCCAACTGGAAATATTGAAAAATGACTATCGCGCTATTGCCTACGATGTGCGCGGGCATGGAAACTCAGAAGCGGGGGCTGATGATTTTAGTATCGGTTTGTTTGCCGATGATCTATTGGCATTTATGGATGAGTTACAAATTCAAAAGGCTGTGGTGTGCGGACTTTCTATGGGTGGCTATATTGTGTTGAATGCAATACAAAAACAACCCAATCGTTTTACAGGACTTATTCTTACCGATACTCAATGTGGCGCTGATACGCATGAGGGTCGCGAGAAACGGTTGAAGACAATTGCTTTTATTCAGAGAAATGGATTGGAAATTTATGCGGAGGAATCTCTTAAAAATTTATTTGCGCCAGCATCCTTTCAATCGCAACAAGAGAGTGTGAAATTTATTCACGAAACTATTCTAAGCACATCGGCTGAGGTTGTATGCAGAACTCTACTGGCGCTAGCCAACCGCAAAGAGAGTTGTTCAGCATTACCAATGATTAAAATTCCGGTTAGGGTAATTGTAGGCGAAAAAGATAAGGTAACACCACCACCGGTTGCACAAAAAATGGTTGATGCAATCTCGGGCTCAAAACTGGTTGTAATCAATGAAGCAGGCCATATCACCAACCTTGAAGCACCAGAAGTATTTAATAATCACTTGCTGAAATTTCTGGGAACCGTAAAGTAGTTTAATAAGGCGAAGGACTTACACTCGTCCAGCCTCCATCAACAACTAAAGTTTGTCCGGTAATATGTCCTGCTTCCGATGAAACCAGGAATAGAACGGCAGAAGCAATGTCGTGTGTAGAGGCGGGCTTGCCTATGGGCGTAATGCGCGACCATGTATTCTCATATTCCGGATCGCTCTTAGTACGTTCAGTTGATGTGGCGCCCGGGGCAATAGCATTTATTGTTATCCCGTAAGGTGATAATTCAAGTACCAGATTTTTAGCCAGCATTTCTAACGCAGCTTTACTCATACCATAGGCAGCTAAATTTTTATGAGCCTGATGGCCCGTTACTGATGACATGAATAGAATTCTTCCGCCATTGTTTTGCTCGCGCATTTGTCTTGCTGCTTGTTGAGCAAGAAAGAAACTTCCCCCCAGGTTTAACCGCATTACGTTGTAAAAATCTTCAGGTGAATAATCAAAGAAATCGCCAAACAAAGTAATACCGGCATTGGCAATTACTATATCAACTTTTCCATAGGTGGATACGGTTTCTTTAATCAATCGTTGGATAAAAATTACATCACTGCAATCTCCTGCAATCGCTATACACGTGCCTTTTTGCTGTTGGATTTTTTTTGCTCCTTCTTCGGCAAGAGCTTGCTCAATGTCGTTGAGAACGACATGTGCTCCTTCATTTGCGAGTTGCTGGCAAATCTCTAACCCAATGCCCTGTCCGGCTCCGGTTACAATGGCTACTTTGTTTTTAAAACGACTCATAATTTAATCAATCCAATCGAACAGATATTTTTCATCAAAGGGGATTTCAAAATTTCTTAACAGTTGAGTGTATTCTTCCCTGAAGCTCTTACTGGTGTGGTGATTTTCTTGGTTAAGAATATATTGGTAAACGTCCTCAATTTGCGATTGTGAATAGGAAAATGCCCCATATCCTTCCTGCCACGAGAACTTGCCGACAACAAATTTGTTTGTATTTATAAAATTGGAAGAATTGTTTTTAATATCCCGAACCAGGTCAGCGATAGCCATGGAAGGCTTCAGACCAATGAAGCAGTGAATATGGTCGGCTACACCATTTACGATTATAGATTTTTGTTCTTTACCCTTTATAATACCTGCTATGTATTTGTGTAATTCGTTTCGCCAACTTTTTGCAATTAGGTTTTGCCGGCCTTTAACAGCAAAGATTACCTGAATGTAGATTTGCGAGAAGGTGCCTGGCATAGGTTAGTGTGTTTATAAATTTAAGAGAAATCTTTTAAAGCTTATAGTATTTCTGAATGAAGTGCTTCAGTACTGAGACTCTGTCACCCCTTCGGGGTTCAAATTGAGACTTGGTCTAGGGCTATAATACTAACAGCCCTTCGGGCTTAGGCACAGACCGATACATAATCCCAAAGGGATGAAAATATTATAGCACTTGAATGGGTTTGTTTTAGGAACCCCGAAGGGGGTGACATATATGTAATCTAACGTTTCGACAATAATGTCACCCCTTCGGGGTTCAAAAATTTGAGATTTGGTTAGGGCTATAATGCTATCAGCCCTTCGGGCTTAGACACAGACCGATACATAATCCCGAAGGGATGAAAGTATTATAGAACTTGAATAGGATTGTTTAAGAAACCCCGAAGGGGTGACATAATTTTCTCAAACGCTCAATGTGAATCCCTCGACACCTCACTACCCGATCCGCCATTTAAAAAATCCATATCGGCTCCTTCGCTGGCTTGCTGCACATGTTGCTGATACAACATCACGTACCCGCGATCATATTTTTTATGAATCGGCTTCCAATTTTTTTTACGTTGCTCTAATTCGGCAACTGAAACATCGAGCGTAAGCATTCGGTTGCCTACATCTAAATGAATAACGTCTCCTGTTTTTACCACCGCAAAATTTCCACCTAATGCGGCTTCAGGCGATGCATGTAAAATAACTGTTCCAAACCCGGTGCCACTCATGCGTCCATCTGAAATACGAATCATATCGGTAATACCTTTTGCCAATAATTTTTTGGGTAAAGCCATGTTCCCCACTTCGGGCATGCCCGGATAACCAATCGGGCCCACATTCTTTAATACCAATATACTGTGTTCATCCACATCCAGTTCTGGTAAATCAATACGTGCTTTGTAATCGTCAATATCTTCAAACACGATTGCTTTGCCTGCGTGTTTCATCAGGTGTGCGCTGGCGGCAGAGGGTTTTATTACCGCGCCATTTTCGCAAAGGTTTCCTTTTAGAATGGCTACTCCCGAAAGGGAATTAAATGGTTTTGCTGTGGTTGCCACAACATCGCGATTATAACAAGAAGCCTGGGCATTATTCTCACGAATAGTTTTTCCATTTACGGTTACAGCATCGCCACGCAAAAAGGCATCCAATTCTTTTAATACTGCGGGCAATCCACCGGCATAATAAAGATCTTCCATAAAATATTTACCCGAAGGTTGCAGGTTGGCGATCAATGGAACATTGGAAGAAAGTTTATCAAAATCTTCAAGCTTTAATTCCACACCAATGCGCCTGGCAATCGCCAGCAGGTGAATGATGAAATTAGTTGAACCCCCAATTGCCGCATTTGTAATAATGGCGTTTTCAAAAGCTTTACGCGAAAGCACATCCGACAATCGCATGTTCTCTTTTACCATTTCAACAATACGAATACCCGATAGCTGGGCTAATACTTTTCGTCTTGAGTCAGCGGCAGGAATGGCCGCATTGCCCGGAAGAGAAAGTCCCAATGACTCTACCATACAAGCCATGGTAGAGGCTGTGCCCATTACGGCACAATGTCCGCGACTGCGGCACATACATTCTTCGGCAACCGTTAATTCCTGTTGACTCATTTCACCGCTTCTTACAGCATCGTTAAAGCGCCATACATCACTCGTGCTGATGTCGCGGCCTTCATATTTGCCGGTAAGCATGGGGCCGCCCGAAACAACAAGGGTAGGGAGGTTTACACTGCAGGCACCCATTACTAATGAAGGTGTTGTTTTATCGCACCCGCATAATAGCACTACGCCATCCATCGGGTTAGCGCGAATCGATTCCTCTACATCCATGCTGGCCAGGTTGCGATATAACATGGCCGTTGGTTTAATTAATGTTTCGCCCAGCGACATGACCGGAAACTCTACCGGAAACCCACCGGCTTCTGAAATACCTCGCTTTACCGATTCAGCCAATTCACGAAAGTGCGCATTGCATGGTGTAAACTCAGACCATGTATTGCAGATACCAATTACCGGCTTGCCGCGAAATTCATAATCCGGAATACCCTGGTTTTTCATCCAGGCGCGATAGATAAATCCATCTTTTCCGGTTTTACCAAACCAACCCTGGCTGCGAAGTTTGTCTTTCATGGTTTTTTATAAAGTATTTGTTACAAGATAGTATTCTTATAGGCTTTCATTACTTCCTGGTAGCCTTGTTTTTGCGAAAGTGAATTGACAAGGGCAACCAGCCTTCTGGTTTTGGTTTGCGATGTTTTGGCACTTTCAATCCAACTGCTGTACAGGCGTTGAAAGAAAGGAGTTAAGGTTTTAAAATAACCCATTGCTACCGTGTCTTCTTTTAAGCATTGCAGTAAATCGGGCGAAAGTTTTGGCTTACTTTGATCTAATGCCATAACCACGGCAACTTTATCACCTTCTTTTTTTCCTGTTCCTTTGCGCATAGATGCATTGAAGGGAAGTAAATAAGAACCATTGCCTAACGAAAGCAGGGTAACACGCGTATAGCGAAACTGATTAAAGGTTCCTTTAACCCGAAAAGACTTTTTACCCGGTTTGAGTTTATGGATTAGCGCAGCAGACACGATCAGGTAAGTCCACCCTCCGGGTTTGTTTTGTTTTTTAAGTTTGGCTGAAAAGCGAATCACATTTCAATTTAAACCGATTTCACTAACTCGGCACGGTATTCACTTAGTATTCGTGCTTTGGATAGAAAACCCTGATAAATGTTGTCCTTTACTACGGGCAGGTTCCATTGCCGGGTATCGTCAAATTTTTTGAGAATGGTGGGAAGGCTATCGGTAATATCCACAGGATGTGCTTCGGTCATCACTTCGTTAACAAAAGTGGTGTCGTATACTTTTTCATTAAATATAATTTCGCGTATATGATCTAGGTGTACAACGCCAACCAACTTCCCTTCGCGTGTAACTACCGGAAACGTGTTACGCCTGGAAATGGAGATCACCCTGACTAAAAGACGCAATGAATTATCTGGCCGAACTTCTGAAAAGTTGTGTTCGAGTAAATCCTGTAAGTTAAGTCTGCTTAACAAGAAATGATCGCGATTGTCTGCGGTTATATTTAACAGTTTTGCAAGTTTTTTACCTTCCATAGAAAGAGGTTCGAAGTAGCGGGCCACGGTTAGGCCGAGTGCGGCAACAATCATTAACGGAATGATTAGGTTATAGCCTCCTGTTATTTCGGCAATTAAAAATATCGCGCAAAGCGGGGCGTAAAAAACACCGCTTAAAATACCAGCCATGGCAACCAGGGTAAAATTGGTTTCGGGTATTTGTGCTATACCACTCAGGTTGATCAAACGGGCAAAAGCAAATCCTAAATAGGCGCCTACAAAAAGAGAGGGGCCAAAGTTACCGCCATTGCCCCCGCTACCCAGGGTTATTCCAACGGCCAATACTTTTATAAACACAAGAGCTCCTATAAAGATAAGGATGGTAAAATCGTTTTGCAGGTATTGGTAGATCAGGCTTCCATTGGCAACCTGCAGTGGATTATCATTGGCCAGCATTTTTATACTCTCATAGCCTTCACCAAACAGAGAAGGAAAAATCAGGAACATAATGCCCAGGGAAGCGCCACCAATAATAATTTTGGATCGGTTGTTTTTGCGGGCTGCGAAAAATTTTTCAGAACCCTCCAACACACGCCTGTAGATGAGCGCAACGAAACCAGCCACCAAGCCCAGTATAATATAGAAATGAATGTTGTTGTAGTTAAAAGGCTGTTGCAGCGAAAAAGAAAGTATAATTTCTTCAGCAAGAATTATTTTAGAAAGCAGAGCTCCGGTGGCGGCTGCTATTATGATGGGAATAAATGCGGCAACCGTAGCATCGGTTAGTAATACTTCTATAGCAAATAGAACCCCGGCAATGGGAGCATTAAACGCTGCGGCAATCCCGGAAGCCGCGCCACAGGCAAGCAAAACTGTGCGATCTTTATAAGACAAATTAAAGAAACTTCCATAATTGGAACCCATAGCTGATCCGGTACTTACCATGGGCGACTCCAGCCCGACTGAGCCCCCAAAGCCAACAGTTAATGCGCTGGTTACGATGTGCGAGTACGTTTGATTGACCGGAAGTTTGGAAGACTTACGTGCAATAGCATACCCTATTTCTGAACTTCCTTTGCTAAGCGTTCCTTTTAAGCCATACTTAATGTAGAGGACTGTTAACGTAATACCAACAATCGGAAAGAATGCGTGCAGGTAGAGTTGTTGATAGGTTGAATCAAAATAATTTATCCACTCGCCAATAGTGTGAACGAAGAACTTGAGCACAATGGCTGCGAGAGCTGAGAGCGCGCCCACCACAACGCTGGAGAGTACAAAGAACTGGTGCGGAGATAACCGGCTGCGAATGGCAAAAAGTGTTTGCTTAAGAAGCCGGAGTAGTATTTTTTTAAGAGAGCGCATACTAAAGGCAAGTTAGCAGGTTGAACAAAATAAACACGATTGAATTTCTATAATCGGAACCAATCCCGTTGCTTTGTTGTATCAACAACAATTGAATACACAAGGCTATGTCACTGGAAAAGGAAATTAAACAGCAAAAATTTGAAAGTGAACATCACAAAGCAGCCATTAACGTTTTGGTTACAGGTAATTGGTTGTATAGCCAGAACGCAACGTTTCTAAAGCAATACGATCTTACACCCGAACAATTTAATGTGCTGCGCATCTTGCGGGGCAGTTATCCCAGGCCTATGATGTTGCTGGATATTACGGCCCGAATGATTGACAAGAGCAGTAATTGTACAAGGCTGGTGGAAAAGCTAAGACAGAAAGGTTTAGTGAAACGCGAAATCTGCGGAACCAATCGGAGGCAGGTTGATATTTTGATTACTAAAAAAGGATTAACCTTATTGACTGAACTGGACACCGGCACCCCCGAATGGTTGCGCCTGGTGCAACGCTTGTCTAAAGCCGAAGTTAAGGAACTTAACAGAATGCTTGATAAGGTTCGGGGATAAAATGAGGTAGTTCGAGCATGAATGCAACCGGTTTAGTTGCCTGTCTTACTAATTTTTACAGGTATTAGAAAATTTAGGCAGCACGATAGCCGAGGCACAGGTGAAAGTGAATGAGAAGATTACTGTTCCGAGAGGATATAGCGTAGCCTGGACGGGTGAATTTGAAAATCAGGTACGCGCGCAGCAACGGTTAGTAGAAGTAGTGCCCATTTGTTTAGTGCTGATTTTCTTTTTGCTGTTTGTAGCATTCGGTAATGTACGCGATGCAGGGCTTGTTTTGGTTAATGTTCCCTTTGCCATGATTGGTGGAATACTGGCGCTTCATGTTACGGGCACCATATTTAGTATTTCGGCCGGCATAGGATTCATAGCATTGTTTGGGTTGTGTATTCAAAATGGGGTAATTCTTATTTCCGTCTTCAAAAAGAATTTGCATCACGGAATGAATATGCGGGCAGCTTTGATTCGAGGTGTAGCCGAAAGAACCCGACCTGTGGTAATGACTGCCCTGATGGCTGCTATCGGATTAGTACCAGCGGCAATTTCTACAGGCATTGGTTCCGAAACTCAAAAGCCTTTAGCCATTGTGGTAATTGGCGGATTAATAAGTGCAACCATATTGACTTTGCTTATTTTTCCATTAGTCTTTGAGTGGGGTTACCGCTTTACTACCTCAGCGAAAGTTCGGGAAGATATTCGTAAGAAAGATTTTGAAGATTACGAAGGGTAATATAAATGAACGCGACTTGTTTTTGTATTGCCACCATTCTGTGTTTTGATTTTCTGAGTTCTGTGGGACAAAAGCCCGTGGTGAGCGATCAATTGAATGAGCTCACGATCGGCCGTCCCGGAATAGCCGAAGCGCCTTCCAATAGCCGTTGGTATAAAAACACACATCATTGAACAACGGGATTGGATACCGGGTTTTATCCGGATAATAAAAATTTAAAGGGAGTAACTATTCTTATTATTGTAAAACGATTTGAATAGCAGCTATAATTATATGAGATACTTTGTTATCGTAACCGCATTACTGATTTCCTGTTCCGGCAAGGATAGAAAAATTTTTGACGCCCATCTGCATGGTGACCCTGATCTGGAAAAGCAATTTCAAACACTTCACACAAGCGGAGTGTATGAAGCGGCTGTCAGTTCAGGATGGGAAATTCAACAAGGGTTTGGTATTGAGCATAACCAGGTTAGTGGTGTTAAAATCCTTCACGGACTTTTTATTCCCTGCCCTTTAGGGAAAGTACCGTATAGCCAACAGAAGCGAGCATGTTATGAAAATGGTAACGAATGGCCAGAGGTGGCCTGGGTAGAACAGCAGATAAAGGAGAAGAAAATCAACTTTATGGGTGAGGTGCTTACACAATACTATGGTATTTCATCTTCCGATACCTTGATGTACCCGTATTATGCCCTGGCAGAAAAGTATAACATTCCGGTAGGTCTGCACACGGGTTCAGCCGGGCCAGATCATGGTTGCCCGGATTTTAAAGAAGAAATGGGAAACCCATTGCTGTTGCAGTCTACCCTTAATAAGTTTCCAAAGCTTCGTGTGTGGCTTATGCATGCCGGAGCTCCGTTTGTAAAGGAGTTTATTGAAATGATGAAAGCAAATCCCGGCCTGTATGCAGATATTTCTGTATTAAATAATCCAGTCATTATACCGCCTGCCGATTTTTCTTCGCTCATGAAATCCTTTATTGATGCAGGCCTTGAAGACAGACTGATGTTTGGAACCGATAATGCGGACATTGAAACAACAACTAAGGCAATCGAGCAATTGGAATTTGTTTCGGCAAAGCAAAAAGAGAAATTATTTTTTAAAAATGCGGAAAGGTTCTTTCATTAATTATCAATCTGATTTGGAAGCTATAGCAGGCGCCTTCGTTCTACTAAGATGTTTTCCCTAAATTTCATGTTTAAAAAAAATGCGCATAAATGGAAGTCCGACATAGGCTAGTTACACTCTCATTACTTTTTGCAAACCTGATCGTATTTGCGATTTGTTGGTTTGTAATCGGAACATTTAATGACCCTGCCTGGACACAAGGCTTGTTGTTTAACGGAGCGGAGTTTGCCCCGCTTACACTGGATAAAGAATGGTATCGTGTGTTTACTCACATGTTTTTACATGGAAGTTTTTTGCATCTGGCGTTTAACATGTATGCATTGTTTACGGTAGGCAGCGAGGTGGAACGCATTACCGGGCCAATTAAATTTTTATGGATCTATTTTCTATGTGGCATCACCGCAAGCCTGGCAAGTTTATATTTTAATTTGTTTGTAATAGGAGTAGGCGCATCGGGAGCAATCTTCGGATTGTTTGGGTTTTCTCTGGTTGTACAAATAGCTGAAAGTAAAAAGCAGGATAAACCCATTGCACCACTACTTATCAACTTTGTAATTTTTTTAGGTGTAAATCTTTTATATGCCAAAACACTGAATGCCGACAATGCTGCTCACATGGGGGGACTGGCAGGTGGAGTAATACTGGGAGGAGCTTCTCTGTTAAATACTTCTTACAAGAAAGTTAAAGCCGAATACTTATTGCTGGCGTTATCGATAGTCTGTTTTATAGCGTTACCGCGATATCAGGTCAGGTATTTTCACTTTTTTCAAAGCGTGTTGGCGGTAGAAGATTCTATGCGACAGGTTTTTCGTAAACCCAACTTAAGAGATGAAGACTATCTTCAGTACTTAAAGAGGTATGAGTTGTATTGGGATAGTACCCGCATGTTGTTAGAACAACAGACTGATTTGCCGGAAACTCTGCACCAGGATACATTCCGGTTGCGCAGGTATCTTCATCTGCGCAGACAGGAGAATACCTTCAGAATGCAAATGCTGGAAAGGGAAACGTATCGCTACATGGATAGCATTGAGTGGATCCAGCAACAGATACAGCCATACTTTCAGTTAGACTATGTACTTAATCAACTGCAACCCATACAAGTGGAAGAAGAAGATACGACCTCAAAACCGATGTTGCATCCTGTTAAAGTTTGGTACAACGATGAGTGGGAAGAAATACCTGGGCCACCTGCGGCATTTTACCGCTTAGGTCAACAGGATTCTGTAGGCAGGTGGCAGGGTCCGGTGCGCGATTACTATCGCAGCGGAGCAATCCAAATGAAGGGATCTTATACCAATGGCAGAAGGGACGGTGTTTTTTTATACTACTCCGATCATAATACATACCAATCGGCCGGACGCTACGATAAGGAAATAGCAGTGGGCAAGTGGGAGACGTTTCACTACAATGGAAAAATTAAGAGCGAAGAATATTTCGAGCCAGAATATTTTATGAAAAATATGTGGGATTCGTTAGGAGTTCCGCTGGTGCAAAGCGGTGAGGGCGAGGTCAAATTGTATTACAACAACGGCTCATTGGCCGAGCAGGGAGAATATCGCAACGGAAAGAAAGAAGGTGTGTGGCAGGGTTACCATATCAACGGGAAACTCTACTTTGAAGAATTTTTTAATAACGGCCATTTGATTCAGGGCAGAAGCAGCACGTTAGACGGTCAACGTTTTGTGTATGATGGCAGCAGTTTGTTTCCAATACCCGAAATGGGTTATCCGGATTTGAATAACTACCTGAAAGAAAAAACAAAAGCGTTGAACCCGGCACAACATGGACAGGTAAAAGTTTGGTTTCGGGTTACGCTTAACGGAGTGCTTACCGATTTTCAGGTTGATAAAAGTTTTGCCCCGGAGCAGGATGCGTTAGTCATAGAATGGCTTAAAAACGGCCCTGCCTGGTTGCCCGCCCGCGACCATGGCCACTACATGCGCAGCGGATGGACTACAGTTACGGTTGAATTTTAAGTGGATACTATTACAATTCACTTTATTTCGCTACGGGATTGCAATTAAAACAAAGCCGATGCTAATGCAGAATCAATGGGCAATAACCGTTATCAATCACTCACTCCTTAATGAATTAACCGGATTAGATCGTGCTGCCTTCAATGTTTGTGTGCTTACAACCAATACAGCAAAAAGTAAGGCCACTAAACCGGTAACCGGAAATACCCACCACGGTATAGAGGTGCGAATGGTATATCGTTCCAAATAGTTTGTTAATAGCCACCACGCCAAAGGCGATGAAATAACAAACGCGACAATTACCAGTACCGAAAAATCTTTTGACATTAACCCCACCAGACTGGATACCGATGCGCCCATTACTTTGCGGATGCCGATTTCCTTGGTACGCTGCTCGGCTGTAAAGGCAGCCAAACCGAATAAACCTAAGCCGGTAATTACAATGGTAAGCGTGGCGAATAAACTGGCCAACGTACTGGTAAGATTGATGGTGGTAAATTTTTTCTGAAACTCCTGGTCGGCAAAGCGATATTCGAACGGATACGCAGGGGCATATTTTTCAAATACAGCCTTTACCGAATTAATTGAAGCTTGTAAGTCGTTGGTTTTTTTCAATCGGATAGAAACAGAACCACCCCAGTCCTGCAGTACCATAAACATGGGTTTCACAGGTTGATAAGGTGAACCCATCAGCACATCATCTACAACCCCGATCAGTTTACGCTTCTGTCCCCAGAGGTCGAGCTCGGTACCGATAACATTTTCTTTTAATCCCATTACTTCTATTCCGGCTTTGTTAACCAGTATAGCCAATGAATCGCTCTTGAACTCTTCCGAAAAATCGCGGCCTTCAAGTACTTTAATGCCCATGGTTTTAGCATAGTCGTACTCTGTAACAATGGTGGTAAAGATTACGCGCAGTTCTTCCGGCTTGCCGGGCCAACCCAAAAAGTTATTGGAATTTATATCGGTAATTTCGCTGTTGGCTCGCGTTACGGATTCAACCACACCTGTGTTTAACAGCTCCAGTTTTATGGGCCGGTAGTTTTTTCTCACCTCATTGTTGTAAGAAACAGCAATCAGGTTTTCCTGTTCGTAGCCGAGTTCACGCCCCTTCACCAATTGTATTTGCTGGTAGATTACAATAGTGCCAATGATGAGCAGAATGGAAAACCCAAACTGAAGGGTTACCAAAACTTTTCGGGGTGTGCTGGCTCCTTTGCCGGTACTGGCTTTGCCTTTCAATACTTTAGCCGGTTGAAACGCAGAGAGATAGAATGCCGGATAACTGCCGGAAACAATTCCGGTTATCAGGATTATCAACAAAGAGAACATCCAGAATTGCGAAGAGGTGTAATCGATAAATAATTTTTTATCGACCAGACCATTGTAATATGGTAACAGGAGTTGTGCCATCAATATGGCAACGACAAAAGCAAGTAGTGCAATAAAAGTCGATTCTCCAATAAACTGAAAGATCAACTCGCCTCGTTTAGAGCCTACGCTTTTTCGAACACCCACCTCGCGTGCTCTGCGCTCGCTGCGGGCTGTAGCCAGATTCATAAAATTGATGCAGGCAATTATTAAAATGAAAATGGCGATAATGGTAAACATCTGCACATAATCATTCATACCTCCTGTTTCTATCCCATTTTCAAAATTGCTGAACAAGCGCCACCGTTGCATCGGGTATAGAAAATACTCTGGTTTGGTATCTACTTGGTCATGTTCCTGCAGCATCATCTTCACACTGCTTTCTACATCAGCATGGTTTTTAGCATCGTTTAATTCGGCAAACACCTGAAATGAATAATTGCCCCAGTTGGTCATGTTTTCGCGTACCCATTCATTATTTTGCTCACGAAACTTCCACGGCATTAAAAAATCGAATTGAAACGTGGAGTTGCCGGGTACGTCTTTTAAAATCCCCGATACTTTCAAGTCATATTCATTATCCACCCGAACAACTTTGTTAATCGGATCTTCATCGCCAAATAAAGCTTTAGCGGTTGATTCAGTTATAACAATGGAAGGAGGGGCGTCCAGTACCTGTTCGGCATTGCCAACAGCCAATGGAAATTCAAACATTTCTAAAAATTCTTCACTTACCCAATATCCGTTTTTCATCAGGCGATTTTCGCCTACGGTAATCAGGTGTGCACCACCCCAATCTGTAACGGCCATGCGGGCAATGTTACTGTTGGCCGTCTTAAATGCTTCGTAAGTAGGAAGCGGAACGCTTGTCCACGAACTTATTTTTCCATCAAACTGTGCGCGTACCCAAACCTGGTACAACCTGTCTGACTTGGGAATAAACTTGTCAAAACTGGTTTCGTCTGCCACCCATAGTAAAATGAGAATGCTGCAGGTAATGCCTATGGCCAGGCCCGAGATGTTGATGAATGAGTAGAATCCGTTTTTAAACAGATTGCGCACCATTATCAGGAAGTAATTTTTGAACATGCCGTGGGGGTTAGAATTCTAATACTTGCGTTTGGCAAAAAGGTATCACCATGCCGCAAAATATTTTTACACGGAGTATAGATCGAACCCCACCCTAATTAGTTGTAGGGAATTAAAGAAATTTTGGTAAGCTCATTAAAAATGTTCAGACCCGAACAGGCCTAAGTACATTATTGAACAGGCTAGCGGTCGGGCATGACCAGGGCCAGGATTAGATAAAGCAATAGGCCGGTACCAAAGAAGAGAAAGGCCACAATGAAAATAATGCGCATTACGGTGGGATCTAGGTTGAAATAGTTAGCCAGACCGCTGCACACCCCAAATAATTTCTTTTCTCCTTTTACTAATCGCGTTGCCATAAAGTTTATTATTTAACGAATATACAGAAAAATCGTGCCGCGGTTACACATAGCGGAGCCGGAACTAAAAACGGTTAGGAAGAGATATTGGGAGGGGGATTTACGACAATTCTTAAAATCTAAATCATGGCGATATTACCAATTAAGTCGAAGGAATGGTATTTTTAATTTTTTAAACCTAAATCATGAATAGAACCCTTATCTTAATCTGCGCTATGTCTGCTTTTTTGCTGGGATGCGTGTTTTCATTTGATAAGAAAGAGACCAAAGACAGCGATGTCAAACGCGATAGTATACGAGTAGAAACTGCTAAATATTCTAATGGCAAACTTAAAGCAGAGGTGCCTTATGCTGGTAAGAAGAAACATGGGTTGGCTAAAACCTATGACAAAAATGGAGAGCTGCAACTTGAATTACCTTATGTGATGGGTAAACGGGATGGACAATCCAAAAGGTATTACGAAGGAGGTAAGCAGGTTTATCAGACAACCGAATACAAGGATGATAAAATGCAAGGCAAGCAGGTTAAGTACAGAGAGAACGGTGATCTTATGTGTGAGGCACGATTTGAAAGTGATTTTGCATGCACCGGGTTGAAGGAGTATCATACCGATAAAACCCTGAAAGCGGAATATCCTAAACTGATTATTACTCCTGTTGACCGGCTTGAGACCCATGGAGAATACACTTTGATGCTCTCGCTGTCGCAGAAAGTCAGACGGGTTAAGTATTATATCGGTAATCTCACTCCTTCCGGCTGTTTGCATGAAAATTTAGATGCAATTTTTCAGGACGAACAAAAGAAAACAGGAAAATTAACATACAATATTCCTCCAGGAACATTTTTAATGGATGAACTTTCAATTATTGCGGCAGTTGAAACTATTTTCGGGAATACCTATATAATCAGGCGTACCCATAACCTGGCCATAGAAAACTAATACAAGGAAGTGTAATATTCAAAAGGCTATCCACCCCCGAGCATTTGCTTTCTCATTTTCAGTTGATAGTCATCAGGCACGATTTCCAGGCCTCTTTGTAAATACTGATTAGCTTTTGCTTTTTGTCCTTTTTGAAAATAATATACACAGGCTTCAGAATAGGCCTGGCCTACAACCTGCGAACTTATAATAGTAATGTTCTGATTTGAATAATATTCTTCAAAGAGATTTCGATATTGCTCTCCGCGCTTTTCATCTTTGTTTTTAAAGCTTTCGCCAAATTCAACTACGTATGACAGGGCAAGAACTGAATTGAAATTCACATTCTCGCCAAGCGATGGAAACCGATTTTTGTAAGACACCAGAGAATCAAGCACAACACGGTTATTTCGCTCGTTTCGAAACGATTGGGTAATGCACGAAACGAATATACCACCTAGGTCAACATTGTTAGGTTGAATTTCAAGGGCCCTTGCAAAGAAGGCTTTTGCCCGAATAAAATTACCTTGATTGTAAAAAGCCCGTCCACTTTCATAATAGTAGACAAAAGAAATTTCATCTAATATCTCCTGGTCGGTGGTATTTTGAATTACGGCTTCAAAACATTTTTTATAGAGTTGTTTATCATTGTTCTTAAACAAAACAGTTTGAGTAAGGTTGTAAAACTCACCCTTTATCATTTCTGCAGTTATTCCCTTTTCCTTTAGCCTGGATATTCGCCCGATAAGCCCTGCTTTTTTTAGCGGGTCAAGATTGGAGGTCTCCAATCTGGCCGCAGAAAAATGCAACAATAGATACTCTGAACGAACATTGGGGTAAAACCAATAACCCTTTTTTATTTGCTCGTAGGCCCCCGCGATATCGTTATGGTCTTGTCTAAATAAGGCGTCATTTAGGTATTGAATTCCTACAAGTTGGCTTAAATTTATGTTTTCGCTGCCGAAGTAATATTTATTGAACAATTCATCTGTGTTTGAGTTGTTGACTTCAGAGGCTCCAATAATTTTTTGATTTTTTAAATTGTTTATAAAATTAGTTTTGTAGGCATTATCAAATGTGAGGAAACCAAAAATTGGAGTTGTGGTTTCAATCATAATGTTTTCAGCGTTTGGGTATGCTACCAGGTATACGTGAGTAGGTTTTTCTTTTATAGTGTAAGGTATTTTGAGTTTCTCAAAAAATATGGCATAAAGCGCTGTAGCCGTTACACAATTGTAGTAGCCGGTACGACTGATTTCATAGAACCGATTTTCTTCTTCATACTTAGAAAGAAATCTGCTGTGAACAAGTTGGTAAATGTATTTTATTTTTTTGTCGTTTTTCTTATTGAGATTACCTGAGCTTTCAATTTCGTTAATGGCTGCATTAAACCGTTCTTCAAAATTTTTGGCATCCTGAACAGCGGCAGGAGAGTTGGCAAAGAAAAGGGAAGTAAAATTTGTTTCGCCCCTCTTAAAGTGATTTTTAAACTCAGTTGACTCGAAGGGAGAGGTGTAGTCCAGTTCACTCCACCGAACCAGCGAGTCAACCTGGGCGTAGCTGGATAGTGAAATTAAGAGAATAATGGGAATAAGGAAATGCATTGGTTTAAGCATGAAATCACGCTTAAAAATAACCAATTTGGAGCAAACAGACTGCTAATTGAACTTTGTAATTGTTCCTCTTTTAGACATACTGTTAATCTGTTAGCAAAATGAAACAAGGAACAATTACGCCATCCGATGTATATGGCCGCACAATCTAGAAGCCTTTACGCAGGGCTTAGCCATAAAAGAATAGTTTTAACGAATATACAGAAAAATCGTGCCGCGGTTACACATAGCGGAGCCAACTATAATTATGAGTTTGCTTGTAGCGGCCATACCATCGGCAAACGGGATAAAGAACGAGGACAATACAAATCCAGACAAGGTATGTCCATCCCAACGAATGCCCGAGACCGGGTGTAATGCCACCAAACGACTTGGCGAAGTGAAAATCAATTTCATATAATGGAGTTCCGGTTTTGATTATAAAAGCAACCAGCGCCACAAGGTGAATCAGTAAAAAGTGCAGAAGGAAATAAAAGAGGGGTACTTGCCCGTAGGTTTTGAAGAAGGCAAGTCTTGTGGTTTTAGCATTTTCTAAAGCGGCCAGCAATAATAAGAGAGGGCCGAGTGACATGAGGGTAAATAGCAACGAAACCGGATACTTGGTTGTGTTAAAAAAACTCAAGACAGTAAATGTTGAGCTGGCCTGTGGTTGCCAAGGGGCGGGGTCGCCATAAATGTTGAGGAATCGCAAAATAATGAAAAGAACTATGGTTATCGTTCCACTCCAAATTAACCAGCGTTTACGTGTGTGTACATCGTAATCAGTATAAAGTTTACCGGCACAATAACCCAGCAACATAATGCCCAACCAAGGAATGATTGGATACGAAATAATAAAGGTGTGGTCTGGAGTGATGGGCAGAAATCCGGTTCGCATCAAAATAACCCAAGGCGCATAAATGAATTGATTGGGCTCTATGGGGATGAGACCCAATGCATCGTGGAAGAGTATAATGCAGAGGGCAATAACAACATTCCACTTGAGGGGCACAAAAACAAGCCCAGCCAGAAAGATCATGCACCAGCCAATTACCCACAATACGGTAAGAAAGGTAACATCGTAATAGAAATTGAAAAGATAGAATGCCCGGAGCACAACCAGTTCGAGCAGAATGAGCCATGCCCCACGGGTAAGCAAGAATTTGGAGAGTGCGTACTTGGTCTTGGATGCTCCGCTAATAAATGCAGAAGTACCGGCCAAAAACACAAAGCCGGGAGCACAGAAATGGGTGATCCAACGGGTAAAAAACAAGCTGACGGTGGTTTTATCTAAGGCAGTCGGATCGCTAATGAGTGCTTCCGAATGAAAAAAATCGCGGGTATGGTCTAAGGCCATAATAACCATAATAATACCGCGCAGGAGATCAATGGAGGAGATCCGGTAGGAGTTGAGGGTTTGCATGTTCAATAGTAATTCAACTTATGAGTAATGCGACATGCTGGCGCAACTACCAAAGCAGGTGAGAATATGAATCATGAATTTTTTCCGTTGTATTTTTACAATCGTATGAAACGAAGACTTCAAATTTTACAATCGCTGGTTTTGGGTGTGGCATTCATGTCTTGTGCTCCCGACAAGGAGAAGAAACAAACGGCCGAGGTGGACTCCCTGCGCCTCAACTACGCCATTCGCAGTATGTGGCCGCACGACCCGGAAGCCTTTACACAGGGCCTGCTTATTTATAAAGGCGAATTATATGAAAGTACGGGCCAGTTTGGCACATCGTGGATTGGTATTGTGGATATTAATACGGGTAAAGCAGATAAGAAAGTAGTGTTAGATAAACAATACTTTGGCGAAGGCATAGCTATTCTCAACAACAAGATTTTTCAGCTTACCTGGCAAAATAAAATTGGTTTTGTCTATGACCTAAAAACATTTAAAGTGTTACGCACCTTCCGGTTTGATTCCTTTGCCAAGGAAGGCTGGGGACTTACCCACGATAATGTAAACCTGATTATGAGCGATGGCACAAACAACCTCCATTACTTAGACACGGTAACACTTGAAGTTGTAAAATCTTTAAAGATTACTGATGAAAATGGCCCGGTTAAAAACCTGAATGAATTGGAATACATAGAAGGTTACGTTTTTGCTAACGTATGGCAAACCAATCTGATTCTGAAAATCGACCCGAATACAAGCAAAGTGGTAGGCCGAATAGATCTTTCCAAATTAGCCAACGATGCCCGCAAAGCCAGCCCGCAGGTTGATGTACTAAACGGAATTGCATGGCATCCGGAAACACGGTCTTTTCTGGTAACCGGAAAAAACTGGCCTAACACCTATATTTTGAAAATCGATTGAACGGATCAAAATAGCCAGCAACGCGATTAGCTTATCTTTCCTGTTTGTACTTTACAAGCGGATGTAAACTCAATCAGAGCCTGTATACCGATAACTAAAAACTTTATCCCATGCTTGTAAAGCAGGCTTAATGCTAAAATTGATATCCACCAGACCGAGGTATAAAAAATAGTTGATGTTATCCGGCACATCATCGGGTACGCTGGTTACATCAATATCGGTAAACAATAATTGAAACACCGCTTCTGCCCGGGTTTCATTCAATAAATGAGCATGATGTTCGATATACGCTTTCTGTAATTCAGGGGAACTGGTAAACGAACCCGGCACCGAAGCCGATGACCATCCACCTTCCGTAACAAACACGGGTATATTTTTCCCTTCTACTAACCGGGAATAATAATTAAGCGGAATATCGGTTGGGTTAGTAAATCCAAAATATGGATATGATGATAGCCCGAGTTCCTGAATAAATGGAAAATCTGTAAAATCTTGTGCAATGCCGGTGTACGAACCACCCCCCAATTTGCCCCACGCGTGATCTACCTGTACACTAATGCTTAATGGAACGTTGGCGTTGCGTGCGCGTATTGCCTGAGCCGCACTATTGGCAGCAGTTTTCACACCATTATAAATAGAGGAGGAAGCCGCATCACGAATCAGGTTGGTTTCTAAAGCAAGACCTACATGATCAGGTTTTAAAATACTATCCATTGCCACCGCAAATTTCTTATACAATAACTGCATGTCTGCATCGGCAATGCTTTTGCCGGCCTGTTGTAGGTCTACCGCATCTGTGGTACGGTCTAGTCCATTTTGTGGATCGATATATACCCAGAGTTTTAAATTTTTAGTTCTGTAATACTCTACCAGGCCTTTGTAGTTGTTCACCACGTAATCATTCACGGATGTGCCCGCGAGCAACTCGGCCCAGGGTACTTCGGTAGTAATCATGGCAGCATCGGCTCGTTGGGTCCAAAGATTCAGCGATTGAATAAATAAATCCAGATTGTCAAAACGCGGTGCCGAATTCTGAAACCCCATACGAAACGTTCGGGAAATTGATTCTTCATCTTTTTTACATCCGCCAAGCGTAAGTATGCTGGCTAAAACAACATAAGAAAAGAAACGTATTGGCTTCATGGTGTACTAAATTACAAATTGGGGCACAAAAGTAAACTTCTATGTGAAGATGAAATTTGACCGGATAAGGTTGCATCAAATTTAGATTGCAATGCTGATGTTTTTGATTGATATCAGTAATTTAACACCCAATGGAAGCGCCCGATTTTAAAAAATTTGCCAGCCGGTTTTTAAATACAACAGCCAGCCATGTGTTTTTAACGGGCAAAGCCGGCACGGGCAAAACCACATTTCTGAAAAGTTTGGCCGAACACACGCACAAAAATTTTATTGTAGTGGCGCCCACAGGTATTGCTGCGCTTAATGCCGGTGGTGTAACCATTCACTCGCAGTTTCTAATTCCACCGGCCACCTACATTCCCGATCGGTACCTGCCCGAGAATATACTTGATGGTGGCCGGTATGTTAATTCGCAAACGCTGGCACGTAAGCATTCGCTTAACAGCGAACGGAAAAAGGTGTTGCGGTCTATCGATTTGTTGGTGATAGATGAAGTAAGCATGCTGCGGGCCGATTTACTGGATGCGATTGACTACCGCATGAAAGCCGCACACGGAAATTTTTCACAAAGTTTTGGAGGGGTGCAGGTGTTGTTTATTGGCGATTTGTTTCAGTTGCCACCGGTGGTTAAAAATGAGGAGCAGGAATTATTAGGCCGATATTATGCTTCGCCCTGGTTTTATGAGGCGCTTGCGCTTAAGAATAATCAACCTGTATATATCGAGTTGGATAAAATTTTCCGACAGCATGATGAAGCCTTCATTCGCATTTTGAATAACCTGCGCAACAGTATTATAGAACAGGAAGATATTGAGGAGTTGAACAGGCATTACCAAACCACAGAGCAGATCAATAAACTTGATGAGGTAATTACCCTTACCACACACAACTATAAGGCCGACCAGTTAAACCGGCAAGCCCTTGATAGCCTGCCAGCGAAGTCGCAATTTTTTGATTCTTTACGGGAGGGGGATTTTCCTGAAAGTATGTATCCTGTACAACCTCAGCTCGAACTGAAAGAGGGGGCACAAATTATGTTTGTGCGAAATGATACAAACCCTGAAAAGAAATATTTTAACGGAAAGCTGGCCACCGTTATGCGGATTGAAGATAATGATGTGTGGGTACAGATGGCTGGTACGCATGAGGCATACCAACTTTCGCGCGAGCGGTGGGAGAACAAAAAATATTCTGTTGACAAAGCAAGTCATGTGTTGAATGAAGAGGTGATTGGTTCATTTGAACAATATCCTGTAAAACTGGCCTGGGCAATAACGGTGCATAAAAGTCAGGGTTTAACATTTGATAAAGCTGTAATTGATGTGGCTCAGGCTTTTGCCGATGGTCAGGTATATGTAGCCCTTTCGCGGTTGCGTTCGCTTGATGGCCTGATTCTTCGCTCGAAGATTAATCCGCAAGTTGTACGTACCGATAGTCACATTAAGGATTTTACAGAAAAAGCACACCAGCCCAATATGCTGCCGCAGATTATTGAAACACAGCAGCGCGCGTATATTGGGCAGTTGCTGGAGAGCACGTTTTCGTTTGAAGGGTTGCTGAAAGAAATTAACTACATCGAAAAAAACAAAGAACCTGAGCGCCTGGAAGACCCCACTATGAAACCAGTACTTATGCAAATTACCGAGGCGCTGGCAAATGAAGCAGGCAATACTCAAAAATTCAGAAACCAACTACTTCAACTTATTGCACAACCAACACACGATCCATTGCTGGAGCGAATTGAAAAGGGAAGTGCCTACTATAGAAAATTGGTTTGGGATCAGGTAAGGGTATTGTTAAATCATATTGAAGCAATAAAACATCAAAAGCGGGTAAAGACATACCTGGCACAGCTACAGGAAATTGATCAGTTGATTTCGCGTAAGCTAACCGAATTGTATCAGGCTCATCAGATTGTTTCTCAGATAATAACCGGAACCGAGTTGTTCGATTTGCGGGCGGTTCGCTTCTCAATGGAAGCAGAACGCCTGCAGGTATTAAAAGAGATCAACCCATTACCCCCACAAAAGAAATCGCCCGTTGAGAGAAAGAAGCGGGCTAAGAAAAATAACCCAGACGAAAAAAGCACGTACGACATTACGCTGGAACTATTTAAGAGCGGCTTTAAGCCGGAAGAAATTGCTAAAGAGCGCGGATTGGTTTTAAGCACGATTGAAGGCCATTTGGCTAAAGCCGTGGAGCAAGGACTGCTGGAGATTGATGCGTTTATGCCTAAAGAAGAAAAGGAAGAGATAATAACAATGATAAAAAGCTTTACAGAATCATTTTCCTCGAAAGCTTTATTCGACAAACTTAACGGAAAATATACGTACGGAAAGCTCAGAGCGGTGATGGCGCATGCAGTAGCAAATGATTCAAACAAGACTTACTAACCTTAATTTAATTGGATACAAAAGACTAAGTTATTTTTTTATGGTATTTCTTTGAGAAGTATATGAGAATTTCAATAACCATATTCTTAATTGTGTCATTTGTACATTCAGCAAATGGTAAGGTTGCCATCCGAGGTAAAATACTGAATTATGATGGCAAGTCGGTTGTTTACTATCATCCAACTATTGAAGGCGTCTTTACGCCATATTGGAAAGAAGTTAAACCCTCAGCTTCCGGAACATTTTTAATTGAATTTGAGAATAAAGGAATTGGAACAACGGTTGTTGGGTACAAGCGTTTGCAATACCGCTTTTTTCATGATGAGAATTCAACGATTTATATTGAGCTGGATGAAAGTAGATTTTTTGCGAAAGATAAAGCAATGTACTCGGCCGTATATTATGATTCATTGCGAAACCTGGTTACTGTACGGATTACCGGAGATCATCAAACCGTAAACAGATTTTATAATCAAATACAACGCACAACTTATGAAACGTTACGCTCGGTTGAAGGGAATTATTATGGGGACCCTATCAATAAAGCCAAAACACCAAAAGAAGCAGTGCAGCTGATTGATTCATTAATTCATGCAGAGAAAATACGTATTCTTAACCTGCCTTTGGGGTTTTCTCTGGAAGACCCCAACCTGGAAAAGAAAAACAAAGAGATTCGGGATTTCCTGATTAATGAGATGCACGCTTTTTATGGCACAGTGTTTTTAAGCGGAATGTTCATGAAACGGGCAACAGAGATAAGGGCAGCTGGTAATGATTCTACTAAAGTAACCTATGAAAAATACGGCCCGGAGTGGGAGCGGCTTATTGAATATTTTATGGCCAAGTGGAAAGATGAACTAAGGCCGTCCGTAAACAGTAAGGATTATAATGAGTTTATAGAATCTTATTCTTATACAAAGGAAAATTATAAACGGTATCATTTCCCGCAAACAACTAGTTCATTAGATTCTTTGATGATTGGCCGTTTTTTTAAGACTAACAAACTCCTTGATTTTGATTCGGCCACTACTTTTGCTTACCGGCTTAGTGGTATGCAGTTGTATTTGCAGAACCAACTCTTTTATTCTCCGGCATTGCTTAATGCAATTTATGATCTGGAAGAAGAATATAAAGGATCGCAACACATGATGTTTTACCGGCCCCAGATTGAAAAACTTAAAGCGTATGTACAAGCTGAGAGTAAGTCTTTCAACAAAGCAAAAATTATAAACAAGAATTTTTCAAGCTTTTCTGAATTGTTAAAAGGATTTGAAGGAAAGAACATATTAATTGATGTGTGGGCAACGTGGTGCCATCCTTGTATTGAAGACTTTAGGCATAAGGCCAATATTGAGCACTTCATTGATAGTGGTAGAATTGAACTTTTGTACATATCAATAGATAAGAAAGAGTGGAATGATCGCTGGCGTCAGAGTATTAAATTCAACCAGTTGGCTGGGTATCATTTTAGAGGCGATGTCAAATTCATTGAAGACATGTGGAAAACGATAGGCGGTTACCAGGGGGCAATCCCCAGGTATGTGTTGATTGATTCTTCTGGTAAAATATTCAAATCAACAGCATCAAGGCCAGGCCAAGGAGATGCCCTTATCAAAGAGATAGAAAGCCTTATTACAAAATAAATTTATCCAAATTACATTTAAAAACTTTCCCAATCAAAGAAACGAAAGTTGAACACGCCACTTAATATATTGATAATGAAAAAAATAGTTATTGCCATACTGCTAATGGCAGGGTCTGTAGTAACACAAGCTCAGACTAAAGATTACACACGCGATGTACAATCTGTGGATGCGATTATGCATGCCCTGTATGATGTAATTTCAGGAGATCCGGGCGTTGCGCGAGACTGGGATCGTTTTCGGTTTTTGTTTAAATCTGATGCCCGGCTTATTCCATCCCGTAAAGATGATAAAGGTAATTTTGAGTTGCGGGCCATTTCACCTGAAGAGTATGTACACCTGTTTTCATCGCGAATTTCATCGGGATTTTTCGAACGAGAACTAAGTCGGAAAGAAGATGCGTATGGAACGGTAGTGCATGTGTTTAGTACGTACGAAACCAAAGAAAAGAATGATGGCCCGGTAACCAATCGCGGCATCAACAGTATTCAATTGTTCAAAGATCAGCACCGCTACTACATAGTGAATATTTTCTGGTGTGCCGAAAGCTTAGGATTTCCGTTGCCGGATAAATATCTGAAATAATTTACTGCTCATCCTTGTTTACCATAAACATAGCTGTGGGCACAAACCGTTTAAACAGTTCGTCCTTCAAGGACTTATCGATGGGTAAAGAGCCAATGGCTTTGGACATGCAGGCAAGCCAGGCTACAGCCTCATCGTTGCCAATAGGGTGTGGCAAGTGCCGCGCGCGCAACTGCGGATGACCATATTGTTGTGAATACAATGCCGGACCACCAAAAAACTGTGTTAAGAATAAACGTTGTTTTTCTTTGATCACCTCTTTATCGGTCTTAAACAGGTGGCTGATGTCGGGGTGCGAAAACACAATATCGTAGAAGCGCTCAACCAGCAAAGCAATATTATCGGCACCAAGTTTTTCGTAAAGGCTGGGCAACATAACGCAAAGATAAAAGATGAAGTATAGCAGTAAACTACATCTTATAAGTTTAGTGGTTAGTTATTTCAGAGCTTCTGCTGGTACGTTTACAAAATTAATCTGTTTGCCCTTGTTACTTTCAAAAATGAAATCAGCTAAACTTTTACTCTTAAATTTTGAAAAGTCTCCCACAATGGCCAAGGCCATTTTGTATTGCGCAAATTTTTGAAGAATATCTAATGAGTTTCAATTTTCATTTAGACTGATATTGTTGCTGAAGGTGAAACAAAATCCACATCCACCATCAAGCCCGCTCAACCATACAGTTGTAACAGCCAGGCCCGGCATTATGAATATGAATGTAAGTTATCTCGTGGGTTTCAAATGTTTTAATTATTTCTTCTCTAAGATTGCACCCCTCCGTTACAGTGGCAGCTTGCATAAAGCCATTTTTATCAAAACCCCTTACTGAGAGCAACCGGTGAGAAAACATGTTAGGGATTTCGTTAATTTCTAAAGCCGCTGGTTGGGCTGCCTTTCGTATGTAGATTGGGCCGTTTGCCTGATAGGGCGAAGGTGTTTTGTGGTGTGGGTAGGACAACAAAATTACTTCTTCTCCAATTTCAGCGTCTTGTAAACTTACCCGACAGGGAAACCCGGGAAATTTATCTACCATTATTCTTACGGCACCCATTTTTTTTAACACTGAATTATCCAATTTAAATAGGTGAGTGAACTCAGTAGCTGGCAACGACCTTAGTTTGAAATTCATAAATTAATTTTTTGGAAAAATTGCCCATCTCAGAACCTTTTTCAACCCGAATCTTGCTCTGTTTGGTTTATGAATCTACTTTTTCTTTCTGGTTTGTATGGGTTGTATCAGCTTGGCTACTAATCCGGTCCATCCGGTTTGATGGCTGGCCCCTAATCCGCGGCCGGTATCGCCATCAAAGTATTCGTAAAACAATAGGTTATCCGTAAAGCCAGGGTTGGTTTGATACAATTCTTCATCGCCAAAAACAGGTCGCTTACCTTCTTCGTTAACTTTAAACAGGTTAATCAATCGTTGCGAAAGTTCGCTTGCAATTTCGCGCAGCGTAAGCATGTTGCCCGAGCCGGTTGGATGTTCTATCGTAAAATCATTTCCATAGTAATGATGGAAGCGTTGCAGCGATTCGATAATTAAATAATTAACAGGAAACCAAACCGGCCCACGCCAGTTGCTGTTTCCGCCAAATAAATACGCATCGCTTTCGCCTGGTTGGTAGCGCACCGAAAACTGACTTCCATTAGCATGAAGCACATACGGATTATCTAAATGATGCCGCGAAAGGGCGCGTATTCCAAAAGGAGAAAGAAATTCTTTTTCGTCCAGCATACGTTTTAGCAAGCACTTCATTCGGTGGCCACGCAATAAAGAGAGCAGGTGGCGTTGATTTTTGCCACGGTCGCCCCAACGCGAAATAAGGTTGGCCAGATCGGGCCGGTTTTGTAAAAACCAATCGAGGCGTGCTGTAAACTCAGGCATCAGCTGAAAGATTTCTTCATCCAGAACTTCTACCGCAAACAATGGAATCAACCCTACCATCGAGCGTACCTTTAACTGAATCCTCTCGTTAGAGGGCAAGTGCAATACATCATAAAAAAATTCATCTTCTTCATCCCATAGGTTAATACCTTCGTTGTTCACATTGGCCATGGCCCCGGCTATGTATAAAAAGTGTTCGAAGAATTTTGTGGCCAAACTTTGATAGGTTGGATTTTCTTTAGCCAGTTCCAGCGAAATGCGCAACAGGTTAAGGGTGTACATGGCCATCCAGCTGGTGCCATCCGATTGCTCAATGTGTCCGCCTGTAGGCAGGTGTGTGCTGCTGCGATCGAACACACCAATATTATCCATTCCTAAAAAGCCACCTTGAAAAATGTTATTGCCGCTCTCATCTTTCTTGTTTACCCACCAGGTAAAGTTGAGCAACAGTTTATGAAAAATTTCTTCCAGAAATTTTCGATCGGGCTTACCATCCTGCAGTTTGCGATCTATTTTATACACACGCCAGGCAGCCCACGCATGCACAGGCGGGTTTACATCGCCAAAGGCCCACTCGTATGCGGGTAGTTGTCCGTTAGGGTGCATGTACCATTCTTTGGTAAGCAACAACAACTGGTTCTTGGCAAACTCCGGATCTATCATGGCAAGGGGAATAGCATGAAAGGCAAGATCCCATGCGGCATACCACGGATATTCCCATTTATCGGGCATGGAGATAATATCAAAGTTGTGCAGATGATCCCACTCGCGGTTGCGCCCCTGCCTGCGTTCGTGTGGTGGTGGTGGCAGGTGCGGATCGCCCCGCAACCATACATCCATGTCGTAATTATAAAATTGTTTGCTCCACAACATACCGGCCAATGCCTGTCTCTGAATTACTTTTTCTTCTTCAGAAGAGATGTCTTTTTGCAGATCGGCAAAATACTCATTGGCTTCGGCTTTGGCCTTTGCTACCAATGTATCGAACTGCTGAAATGGTTTTTGATGAGCATGAGAAGCCAGGCGAAGACGAATCACTTTCGACTCACCGGCTTTTAAATTCAAATCAAAACGATAGGCAGCCTTCGTTCCCTGGTTGGTTTTATTAATGGCTCCCGGATAATTGAAAATGATATAATCGTTAATGCCATCTTTAAAAGTGCCAGGCTGAAAATGCTGATGGAGTCGCCAGGTATTGGTTTCATTTTCGCAGAAGAGGGCTTCGTGCTTGCCTTCGCAGTAAAAGTAATACGAGCCTAATTGTTTGTGGCTCGCTTTCATTACGCCTTTAGCATCTAAATTAATTTCGGGCTTGGTGTTATCATATCCCCATGCCCAGGTATTGCGAAACCAAAGAGTAGGAAATAATTCGAGTGCTGCTGTTTCAGGCCCGCGATTGGTTACGGCTATCTGCATCAGCATATCGCAAACATCGGCCTTGATGTACTCAACCGAAACATCGAAATAGCGATTATCAGCAAAGATGTTGGTATCGGGTAATTCAAACTCGCGATCGTGTTTGCCCCTGCGTTTACTTTCTTCAACCAATTGAGCATACGGATATTCCTGTTGCGGATATTTGTACAACATGCGCATGTACGAATGGGTGGGGAGGGAGTCGAGGTAATAATAAATTTCTTTTACATCTTCTCCGTGGTTGCCTTCGGGGTTGGTTAATCCGAAGAAACGTTCTTTCAGAATGGGGTCTTTTTTATTCCAAAGAGCAAGAGCAAGGCAAAGAAACTGGTTGTCGTCCGAAATACCGGCAATGCCTTCTTCGCCCCAGCGATAGGCTTTGCTGCGGGCCATGTCGTGTGTAATGTAATTCCACGCATCGCCATTGGCGCTGTAATCTTCACGCACGGTTCCCCATTGCCGTTCGGTAAGGTAAGGGCCCCACTGGCGCCAGTTTTTTATTTTGTCGCGATCTTCAATCAGTCTCTGTTTCTCGGCCGTCATAGGTTTCCAAGATAATAAAAACCGAATTACTGAATCGTTACATTTTGTACAATGTATTACATGATTTATATCACATTATGTTCCCATTCTTCTCAGTGTCTCCCGTTTCGGGGACACTGCGTTTAATTTAAAGAGAGCGCAGGGTTTCCGAAACGGGTAACTCTGCGCGGAAAGAAATGGTGCAGATTTTATATCTGTTTATCAGTGTTTGGGATTCATTAACCCCGAACATCAAGAGAAATACCTTGAAACTATCTTCAACTCCTCTTGCAAAATGGTATGCGGCCGATTAGGATAAACTAACAGTTCAACTTTAGCGTCCATCTGCTCCAATTGCTGTTTTGATTGCTCACTTCGTACAAGGGGTACATGCGGATCGTTACTTCCGTTTGTCATTAGTATTGGTGTACCAGAAAAATTTCCAGAATAGTGGTAGGGCTCCAGCTTATCGCCAATCAAACCTCCCGTTAAGGCTATAATACCGCCCCACTTTTGGGCATTACGTGCGGCAAACTCCAATGTTAAACAAGCGCCTTGCGAAAAGCCAAGTATAAAAATGTTTTCCGGGGCAATACCTGCTTGTTGAATATGAGCACTCAGTTCTTTTATTCGATCCAGTGCGCTGCTCAGCCACGGCTCGTTTTGTGGTATGGGTGCAAGAAAACTTAACGGATACCAGGTATTGTTTGTAGCCTGTGGAGCCACGATGTAAAAATCTTTCACCGGAAGATAATTGGCGAGTGATAAAATATCTTCAGCCGAGCCACCCCGGCCATGCAGCATAATCAAAGCTTTCTTTGCTTTGTTAAGCTGAACACCTGATTCTATAAGTTGTTTAGTATGCATAAGCAATTTTTAAAACCACTAAGGCGCAAGGAAATTTACTTAGCGTTCTTTGCGTCTCTGCGGTTAATGTTCAGTTAAACTTCTCCGGATTTAACGTTACCGGCTCCAATGCATCTTCAATTTTATCGCGCATCCTTTCATACCAGGCCGGTAATTTCAATGCTTCGCCTAATTTTGAAGGGTGTTCATCCACAGCAAAGCCGGGGGGGTTAGTAGCCACCTCAAACAACACGCCACCGGGTTCGCGAAAGTAAATGCTATGAAAATATTGGCGATCCAATACTTCAGTAACCTGTAACCCTTTACTCAATAATTTTTCCCTTATCTCTAATTGCGATTTATCATCGGCCGTTGCGAAAGCGAGGTGGTGAATGGTTCCGCTTCCACCCATGGCGCGCGCGGCTTCAGGAACATTCAGTACGTCTATAAAATCACCGGGCACACCGCTGGCCGAAAAACGTTTCCTGTTTCCTTTCTCGGCAATCAGTTTATGATCCATACTTTCCAATAAGAGTTGTGCAGTTCGGTCGCTGTTATCTTCTGATAGCACTGCGCCATGAAATCCTTTCACCGAATACTCCAATGGAATTTGTCCGTAGGTAAAACCCGGGCGTAAATCGGTCTTGTTAAATACCAGTTCTAATGCAAGGCCATGATTGTCTAATAGGCTAATATACATTTCATCATCAAACCGTTGATGCGGGCCGTTGAAAGAGATGTTGAATTTTTTCAGGCGCGTAATCCAGTAGTCCAGACTTTCTGCCGGAACGGAAAATGAGGTTACCGTCATCTGCCCTTTACCATGGCGCCCTTTGGCCATCCCCGCAAAGGGAAAGAACGTCATAATGGTGCCGGGACTTCCGGTTTCGTTACCATAATAAAAGTGGTACACATCGGGCGCATCGAAGTTTACGGTTTTCTTTACCATGCGCAGTCCTAAAATACCGGTGTAGAAGTCAAGATTTTTCTGGGCATCATCGGCCATAGCCGTTACGTGGTGGATGCCGGTAATTAATTGAGGTTTCATAGTAGTAATCAGTTTTTCAGCTTTTTACCCGGGCGAATTTTGCCCAGCTAAGATAAGGAACGAAAAACGGACTAAAATAGTTGTATATACAATTGTTGTAATAACTTTGTTTATAATTGAACAGAATCTCAAAAGCCTTTGTTTAGAATGTCATTCCGACCTTGTGCCGGAATCCTGTTAAGTGCTTCTTACCGGGATCGCGGAATAAATCCGCGATGACAAAAACTTTTGAGATTCTGCTCCTTAACCCCAAGTCAGGAGGACTTGTTTTATGAAAACCAGAACTGTTTCCCGATTACTGTACGCTCATAAAATGGATATGGGCGGAATGCCTATTCGTCAGCCGCTGCCCACCCAACAGGTACAGCAGGTAGACCCCTTTTTATTGTTACATCATGCCGATATAAAGGCATCATCAGCCGTCAATCCTGACGATGCAGGAGTAGGGCCACACCCGCACCGCGGTTTTTCTCCGGTAACATTTATATTTAAAGGAGGTGTTCACCATCGCGATAGCCGGGGTAATGACAGTACCATTTATGCCGGAGGCGCACAATGGATGAATGCCGGCATGGGCTTAATTCATAGCGAACGCCCGCCACATGATATTCATGAAATTGGAGGCTGGCAGGAAATTATACAACTATGGATTAATACACCGGCTCAACATAAAATGGATCAACCCATGTATTTTCCGGTAAAGGCAGACGAAGCGCCAACGGTTAAGCATGATGATGGACTTGTAGCTGTTCATGTTTTTGCGGGCGAAGTATTGGGAGCAAAAGGACCTGCACCATCGCAAGTAGAAGTAAATGCAGCAACACTTGAGCTGAAGAAAGGAGGCACTGTTTCGATACCGCTACCACAAAATCACAATACAATCCTTTATTTGCTGGATGGCAAATTAAATGTAGATGGCTTTGGCATGGTAGAAGACCTGCACCTGGTACATTTTAAAAATGATGGTGAAGGCATAGTGCTTACCGCATTGGAAGATACGCGTGCATTATTATTAAGTGGAAAACCATTGAATGAAGAAGTTGTATCCTACGGACCTTTTGTGATGAACACACAAACCCAGATTATGGAAGCCATGCGCGATTACCAGATGGGCAAAATGGGGGTGTTGATTGAAGAGTAAGGCGCAACCGATTGTTATTCATTTTATAATGCGCACCGAACTGTTTGTTTGCGTAGTATGTTATGGCATGAATAAAACAAGACTTATTAACGAGTATGCAAGTACAAACAGAAATAATAAAATCAACGGAAGTTGAGTATCCACTTTTACCAGAGCTGATTGAACGGAGTAGCAAACGGGCATTTTCAGAAAACCCGGTTTCAGATGAAACGATGCGTTCGCTTTTTGAAGCCGCGCGTTGGGCACCTAGTAGCATGAATGCACAGCCCTGGGTTTATGTTTACGCAACGCAGCAACAACCTGAACTATATCAACACATTTTAAATGCGTTAAATGAAAGTAATAAGATATGGGCGCAACATGCCCCGGTACTGGTGGTAAGTCTGGCACGCAAAAATCATATTAGTAATGGAACTGTTAACGGAGCTGCCCGCTACGATGTGGGTGCTGCCAATGCCTTGTTGTCGGTGCAGGCCGCTCATGCGGGATTAACAGTACATCAAATGGGCGGGTATAATAAACAGGTACTGACAGAGAATCTGAATATTCCGGAGTCGCTTGACCCTCTTGTTGTAATGGCCATTGGTTATGCGGGTAACCCCGATAACCTGAGTGATAACCTGAAAGCAAGAGAACTGGCTCCGCGCGAGCGCTATACACAGGAATTCTTTGTGCAGAACCATTCATTTACTATTGTGTAAATTGAATTGCACGAACCCGATCCAACATCTTATCTTAAGGCATAATTTGAAACTATGAGGATTGGTATTATTGGATCGGGTGGAATAGGGTTAGCCTTTGCAGGACAAGTAGTAAAGGCGGGATACGAAGTAATCATTAGCAACAGTCGCGGAGCCGATTCGTTGACTGATGCAGTTAAGCAACTGGGGGGTAAAGCCCGTGCCGGTTCCATTGAAGAAGCAACTGCGGCTAATGTCATCTTCCTGGCGGTGCAATGGATTCATCTTCCGGCTGTGGCCGGAAAAATTTCTAACTGGAAGGATAAAATTGTGATTGATCCAATCAACCCGGTTGTACCACCCGATTATAAAATTGCAGAATTAGGTGGCCGTGCATCCAGTGAAGTGGTGCAGGAAATGTTGCCGGGCGCAAAACTGGTAAAGGCGTTTAACACATTTACACCTCAGTTGTTAGGAGCAATTCCTGAACAGAATGGAGGTAAGCGTGTAATCTTTTATTGTGGCGATCATACGGCAGCAAAAGAAGCGGTACGAACGATAATTGATAAAATTGGATTTGCAGGCGTTGATCTGGGTACACTGAAAGAAGGGGCCCGATTGCAGCAATATCCTGGCGGAGCACTTCCTGGCCTTAACTTAATCCAACTATCATGAAGAACATTACCAAAAAATATACGAATGGTGAGGTAACTATAGTGTGGAAGCCCAACCAGTGTAGCCACTCGGGCATTTGCTTCAGAGGCTTAGGCCAGGTATTTGATCCCAAACGCAAACCGTGGATAACGCCAGAACAGGCAACCACTCAGCAGATTATTGATCAGGTAAAAAAGTGTCCATCGGGGGCATTAAGTTTTTACATGAACAATGAAGAGAAGTAAGCTTCCAATTTAAAATTATATCCGGTAAGCATGCGTTAACCGCGATTAACCGACTCTTGCGCAAAGTGTAATTCAGTACCTTAGAGGGTATGAAATTGACACTTATAGGGTTTCTTCAACTGATTGTATTTTATTCGCTGGCCCAAACTTTTCCAGCCGGCTTTTCCCGGGTGCAGGTGGGCGGCTCAATTTCATCGCCAACGGTATTTACCTTTGCACCTGATGGTAGAATTTTTGTAGCCCAACAAGGCGGAGCATTACGGGTAATAAAAAACGGAACACTATTATCAACTCCTTTCATTACACTACCTTCTGTAAGTTCATTGGGCGAGCGTGGACTTATTGGTATTGCGCTCGATCCCGATTTTACCAACAACGGATATGTGTATTTATATTATACCACAAGTGTTGCCCCGCTTCATAACCGCATTGTACGATACACGGCAAACGGAGATGTGGCTCTGGCCGGAAGTGAACTGCCCATACTGGAACTGGATAACTTAAGTGGAGCCACCAACCATAATGGCGGGGCACTTGCCTTTGGCCCCGATGGTAAGTTATATGTTGCCGTGGGCGACAATGCCACCGGATCGCACGCACAAAACCTGGATATCTATCATGGAAAATTTTTGCGCATCAACAAAGACGGTAGCGCACCAACCGATAATCCATTTTATTCAGGCACTGCATCGGAACAACGCAAGCGAATCTGGTCATACGGATTACGCAACCCATACACGTTTGCTATTGAACCAGGCACAGGCAAAATTTTTGTGAATGATGTTGGGCAAAACGCAGTAGAGGAAGTTAATGATGCCACCGCGGGCGGAAAGAATTTCGGATGGCCGGCAACCGAAGGCCATACAACTAACCCTGCGTACACTAGCCCTGTTTACGCGTATAATCATAGTGGTGCCGCGCCAACCGGTTGTGCTATTACTAGCGGCACTTTTTTTAATCCGCAGTTTACTTCTTATCCGGCTTCTTACTTAGGTAACTATTTTTTTCAGGACTATTGCGGTAACTGGATTTACGCGCTTAATCTAACGGCCACTCCAACAGCAACCTTGTTTGGTAGTAATGTGGGAGGCTCGTCTATTGCACTTACAACCGGGCCAGATGGCAATCTGTATTATTTGAGCCGGGGGTCAAGCGCGCTGTATAAAATTGTATCCAACAATGTAAATGCACCCACCATCATCCAACAACCCGCAGGAGTTGCTGCTTCTGAAGGAACTTCTGTTTCGTTTTCTGTTTCTGTTGCAGGTACTACACCTCTCCAGTATCAATGGTTAAAAAATGATTTACCTGTTGCGAATGCTACCTCGGCAACGTTTACCCTAAATTCGGTAACGCTAACCGATGCCGGTGAATACAAAGTGAGAATAACCAATACAGCCGGCCAGGTAACGAGCAATGCCGCTACATTAACCGTAACACCTAATACAAAACCGATAGCAACAATTCAACTACCCACATCCGCAACCACCTATGCAGGAGGTGCAGCCATTTCATTTTCCGGTAGTGCCACCGATGCAGAAGAAGGGGCCCTTACTGCAACTTCGCTAAGCTGGCAAATTAATTTTCATCACGATATACACGTGCACGATGGCGTTCCGGTTTCCGGTATAGCTTCCGGTACGTTTGATGTTCCCGATGAAGGCGAAGTATCAGCTAACGTATGGTATCGGTTTATTCTTACCGCCACCGATACACAAGGAGCAACAGGAAAAGATAGTGTAGATGTATTGCCGCGAAAGTCAACTTTGAATTTTGCAACGCAACCAGCCGGATTACAAATCTTGTTGGATGGTCAGCCGCAGGTAACGCCTTTAGCCGTGGAAAGTGTGGAAGGAATAAAACGACAAATAGGTGTGAATGAAGAGCAAAGCCTGAACGGAAATACCTATGCGTTTACACAATGGACACACGGAGGTGCAGCCACACAGGTAATCGTTACTCCGGCAGCTGATGTTACTTACATTGCTGAATTTAGCTTGGTAGTTGGAGTTGAAAACTCAAGAGAAATTTTGTTTCCGAACCCAACATCAGGTTGGTTGTATCTGCAGGAGCAGGTTACACCCATAAGATTAACCAATTACCTGGGTCAGGCACAGCCCATTCAATCAGAACGCGAAAGCAATCAAACCCGGCTGGATTTGCGTGCACTGGCAGCCGGAATGTATATTTTTATATATGAGTATAACCAAGCCCGATCGATCACAAAGATTTTGATAGTGCGGTAAGTGCTGAGTTTTCAGTATTTCACCAACAAATTTTTAGCGCTTAAATAAAAGGGGTAGCGGAATTGGGTAAAAAAAATCATCTTGCTGCCCATGAAGAAAATTTTGTTTTTAGGTTTTTTGCTTTGCAGTGTTTGTGGACGGGCGCAGGAACGGCCGTATGTTGTTCTTGTTTCCTTCGATGGCTTCCGCCACGATTACTTAACTAAATACAATCCACCTGCATTTAAGAAATTTATTGCCGATGGCGCGCAGGCCGAGGCCATTATCCCATCGTTTCCCAGTAAAACATTTCCTAATCATTATTCCATTGTTACCGGATTGAATCCGGGAAACCACGGATTGGTAGATAATTCATTTTATGACCTTAAACGAAACGAGTTTTATGGCATGCGTAACAAAGACCGTGTGGTTAACCCTATATATTATGGAGGTGTTCCACTTTGGGAGCTGGCCAAAAAGAACAATATGAAGTCGGCTTCGTTTTTTTGGGTAGGTTCAGAAATGAGTGATCCGGCCCGCAGGCCCGATTATTATTTTCCGTTCGATGATACGATCGATCCGCGTAAGCGTGTGCAGCAGGTTATTGATTGGTTAAACCTTCCGGCAAATGAACGCCCGCACATGATCACGCTTTATTTTTCTTTTCCCGATCATGAAGGTCATGAATTTGGTCCTAACGCAGCGGAAACGCAACACGCAGTTATGCGGGCCGATTCTTTACTGGGCGAATTAATGACCGGTATTAAGGCAACCCGTTTGCCGGTAAACGTAATTCTTGTTTCCGATCATGGTATGAAAGAATTACCGGTGGAGGAATCAACTTTCATCTTTGTGGATGAATTGCTGGATCGCAAAGATCGCAGCATTAAGGTGGTTAATGGAGGTACGCAGACGCATTTGTATTTTGATTCTGCGAGAAAGAAGGATTCAGTATTTGCTGTATTGAAAAAAAACGAGAAACATTTTACTGTATTGAAAAAAGAAGATTACCCTGCCCGCTGGCAGTATACACACAACCGTGTTGGCGATATGATGATAATAGCCGATGAAGGATTTTATATTTGTGAAGGTACACGCGAACGGTTTTTAAGTTCGGCTAAGTTGGGAACAAAGATGGGCGTGCATGGCTACGACCCGGCCGTTGTGCACGATATGCGCGGAATTTTTTATGCGCAAGGTCCCAACATTAAGAAAGGAGCAAGAGTGCCTGCGTTTCAAAATATACACGTGTATCCGCTTATCGCAAAAATTTTGAATTTGCCATTACCGGTCATTGATGGGAGGGAGGAAGTGTTGAAGGGGATTTATAGGAAGTAGTTATTCACTCATCGCCAGGTAAACTCCATTCGTCCAGCCAAAGCCATCCTGGTTTGGGTATTCGCCACCACCTCCTTCGGCTTTGGTACTGAACACATTATATTTTTCAGTCATCTTTCCCGTTTCGGCATAAACTCTGTTGTTGGTTTGTAACCATCGGGTTTTTATTTCTTTTGCCAGATCATCAAAACCATAATTCAACAAGCCTTTGTAGCTCATCCATTGCAATGGTGCCCAACCGTTGGGGGCATCCCATTGTTGGGCGCTGTTAAAAATAGTAGTGGTTAGTCCGCCCGGTTTTAAAAATTTGGTTTGAACTATTTGTTCTAGCGCCATGGCCTGTTCAGGTGTTGCCAATTCAAAAAATAATGGGAATATACCCGCCAAGGTGTAGGCTTCTTTCTGTTGCTGTGCTACAAAATCGTAATCAAAGAAGAATCCACCGGCATTCCAGCAATATTTTCGTATAGCTGCTTTGCGTGCGTTGGATAATTGCAGGTAATGCGAAGTTTGTGTTTTGTTACCACTTTCCTGAAATGCTTCGGCTAATGTTTTTTCCAGATGATAGAGTAAGCAATTCAGATCAACAGGAATAATTTCGGTGGTGTGGATGGTTGAAAAAAGGATTTCATCTTTAAACCAACGGCTGCTGAAATCCCAACCCGATTCCGCGGCAGCGCGCAAATGCCTGTACACGGTTTCGGGTTGTTGAATGGAGTGCCGGGCCAGTTCTACATCTTCTTTATACGATTCGGGCCGAGGGGTGTTGTGCTCATCCCAATACCGGTTAAGAATATTCCCGTCTGGCAACCGAACCACGCGATGTAGGGCAGGAGTTTTTTCAGATAGTTCTTTTGAACCGCGCATCCAGAAGGCATATTCCTTTTCCAGGTGAGAGATGTACTTACTTAACGTATTCTTTTTTATTTCTGCGAGAAGTTTTACCATTAAAGAAAAGAAGGGAGGCTGCGAACGACCAAGGTAATACGTTCGGTTTCCATTGGGAATATAGCCAACTGTGTCTATGAGATAAGCGAAGTTATCAACCATATTCTGAATAAGGTCGGTGCGTGAAGAAACCTTTAATCCCAACATGGTGAAGTAGCTATCCCAGTAATAAATCTCGCGAAAGCGACCACCCGGCACAATGTACGGATGCGGAAGGGGGATGAGAGAACCTGCTGCCTGATCGGGTTTGCGGGTTAACTCGTTCCATAAGGTATGAATATGTTGTGTTGTTGATTTTTCAGGATCGCTTTTATACGCAGCGGCAGAAGTAACCGGCACAGAAAAATTTTCTAACACAAATTTTTTCAAGTCAAAGTTGGCGATATCTTTTTGCTGATGATAGTCTTGTTCAATATCTGCCAGCGCGCGTTTCGGCAAACAATCCGGAAAAGTTTTGCCATCTTCAAAAATGTGTTGAAGTTGAACGGCTTCTAAAAGATCTTTAACTATATGAGGGGATGTATCAAGCTGAACTGCCATGACTATAATTTCAAAGTTTTTGAGTCCTGACGACTATCCCATACGCGAAGTATCAGAATTCTTTCAGGAGTAGTTTGATAAAAGATTTTGAATGTTCTTAGAATTTTGACACGCCCTCTATATCTGTTCTCATTCCTGCTTGTGGAAACTTTGCAAGCAATTGAGCGCTTTTATCAAAAAGTAATTCCAGTTTTTCGCTATAGGTGTTTGAACGATTATGAGCTAACCAAAATTGGTAAATTGTTAGACGATCCTTCAGTGAAGTCTCTGTCCAGACTATTTCTTTAGCCATTCTTTCAGGCGTTCGGTTGCTTTTTCAGACGAAACAATTTTTCCGTCCCGAACGTCAGTCAGTCCTTCTTCAACCATTGATCTTTCATTATCAGACAGAACATAAATTTTACTAAGATCCGTTTCTGCGTGAATCAGGCTATAGATTTCATTCAGTAAAGCTTCATCATCCATTTGCTGAACCTGGCTTATAATCTTTGATTTTAATTCTAGGGTTGACATGGCTCTGATTTCTATTCGAATATCCACTTTATTTTCAACAAAATCAATGGGACGTTTTTGAATTGAATTCAACTGCGCCTTCTGTTTTTTTCTGTAGCCTGTTAAACAAGAAAAGACAAACCGCCAGTACGGTAATGGGTACCAGCGAAAAATAAAATGCCGTTTCGCCACCATAGCTTTCAAAAATGTTTCCTGTAATGATGGAGCCTGTGGTTCCGCCAAGCGCAGAAAAAATTACAATCAATCCCGACATGGGCCCGTGTTGCCGTGCCGGAAGTGTGCTAAGAATGACCGAATTAATTGCCGGATAAATAGGCGCGATAAACAAACCAATCAGAGGAAATACAAAAGCGCCTAACGGAGCATTGCTCCAACCGGTTACTTCAATTCCGCTTCCTGATTTTGCTAAGGGAATAGCAACCAGAACCAATATAACTGCAGCAAGCAAGCAGACGATCAATACGGCAAACCAATGGATTTTTCGCAATACAATTCCCGCTGCAAAGCGACCCAGTGCGGTTGAAGCAGCCAGGATACTGGCCATCTGTATGCTGAGTGTTACAGGAAGGTTTAACACTTTGCTGTTAAAGGTGGGCAGCCAACTCATAATACTTTGTTCAATCAACACGTACGTAAATGCGCTGATGATGAAAACCAATACAAGCGGCTTGATAGCGAGTTTAATCATGTCAGTAAACTCCTGCATAAAAGGTTTCGCTTGCGCTGATTGTATAGATGACTCATCCAGTTTTGTGAAGAATAACAAGAGAAATGCAATTGCCGATATGCCTGCCAAAAGGTAATATACTTTTAACCAAGAATCGGACTGTGTTGCCGAGTCATCTACAAAGGCACTGAAAATAAAGTAGCCGGTAAGAATACCCACCATAAAAAACGACTCAATAAAATTCATAAAACTGGCATGTTCTTTTTTACCGGCAGTAACAATACCGATGGTGGCATACACGCTAACTTTAATCAGCGCAAACGAAACACCCGTTACTGCAAACAAAATTTTTGTCATGGCAAAACTCCCGAAGGAGGGCATTGCCAGGCAGGCTGTGGTAACAAGCCCCAACGCTATCAGCATAGCATTTTTATAGCCAATGCGGGTAATGTAACTGGCTACCAGAAATGAAACCGCGGCAATACTTAAATCTTTGAAAGCCTCCAACACACTGGCTGAGGATTCACTTACACCATAATTGCTCTGAACCTGAAGAATAACCGTACCTACACTGTTTAGCAGGATGGCAAAAACAAAATAGTTTAGAAAGAGCGAGAGTTTAATTTTCCAATGCGACATGGGGTAGAGTTTGATAACTCTAAACTAACACTTTCGGATTAATTCCCTACAGCAAAATGATACCCCACGCCCTTTATGGTAATGATTTCGATGGAAGGATCTTCTTTCAGGTAATCGCGGAGCTTGGTGATATACACATCGAGGTTGCGCGAGTTGAAAAACGAATCATCGCCCCACACGCGCAGCAGCATGGTTTTGCGATCGATATTCTGGTTTTGATGCTCCGATAATATCTGTAACAGCATAGCCTCGCGGTGCGAAAGCTTTTTAACATGGCCCTTGTGCCTGAGTTCATACCGTTGGGGCACGAATTCATACTGCCCAATCAGTACACTCTCTTTAGGCGTGTTGCTCAGCTTTTGGGTAAGTTGCAACAAGTTGTTTACGCGCGCAATCAACTCTTCCATACTAAAGGGCTTGCGTAAATAATCATTGCCCCCCACTTCAAAGCCTTTTAGTAAATCTTCAGTCTGCGTTTTAGCCGTAACAAAAATAATGGGTATGCTGGCGTTGCTTTTCCGAATGTCCTGTGCAATGGAGTAACCATCTTTGTTGGGCAACATAATATCCAACACACAAATGTCGGGTCTGAACTCTTCAAACACAGACATTACCAACTTACCATCCGCTACCATGCGCACATCAAAGTCGCGTACTTCAAGACTTTCTTTTACAATGCGTCCAAGAAAGGGTTCGTCTTCTACGTATAATATTTTTACTTTACTCATTAATTCTTTGACGACTTATAGGCGTCTGACACTTTGAAAGTGTCTTAACGCCTGCTTAATTTTTTGGCAACCGGATAATAAACTCGCTTCCTTTGCCGGGCTCGCTCTCGACAGTAATTGTTCCGTTATGACTTTTAACTACGCTATCCACATAGCTTAAACCTAACCCATAACCCTTAATGTTATGCACATCGCCAGTAGGCACACGAAAGAATTTTTCAAATACTTTCTTTTTGTACTCCGGTGCTATGCCAATGCCATTGTCTTTTATGCGCAACTCTATTTCTTCCTTATTTTCCGAAAGCGATATTGTAATCGCTGGATTTGCAGGACTGTATTTTAATGCATTATCTAACAAATTATACACTACGCTGGTAAGGTGAGCCGCACCACCTAACAAATTAAAATCATTGCCCTTGCAGGAATAGCTAACAATTGCTTTCTGTTTTTCGAAAACAAGTTTCATGGAATTTAATACCTGACTAACAAGCAAATTAACATCCACGGGTTCGGCATTATACGCTACACCCTTATCTTCAAAGATGGCTGTCTTTAAAATTTTATCGGTAAGAATGTTTAATCGGTTTAATTCATTTTGGGCAATTTCCAGATACTCGGTAGTAAGCTCAGGATTATTTTGGCCCTTAAAATTTTTAATTGCTTCCAGCGCAACACTTACAGTAGTTACCGGAGTTTTTAATTCGTGCGTAATATTACTGATGAAGTCGTTCTTTAAATCCATTACGCGTTGTTGTGCCCGAAGGCTGCGGTACATCATTACAAAGGCTGCGGTGGTTATTATGGTAAGAAAAAGCGAGAATAAAATCTGGGGGGTAATTTGTTTAAGTAACAGAGGCCTGATGCCGGAAAGAATTACTGAATACCGGTGCGCAGGATCAAATCTTACCCAATCAGAATACAGTAAATTGGAATAGATTCTTTTTGTAAGCGAGTCTTCCCACTGGGCTTCGGCCATTCTGAAGCGGCCGGGCCTGAAATCCATCTGTGGAGGAGTATCTTTTGCGGTTTGCACGGTAAAGTGCACATCTACATTATTTTGTTCAAGTGTTCTGGAAAATTGATACTGAATGGAATCAAGAGAAAGCGAATCGGGCGTCATACGAATTACGAAACTCCTTCCTTGTAAAAACTGTGTCATGTGCAGGCGGCCTGCAATAGGTCTTAGAAGAGTACTAACCGTATCGGCTTTAATATTCTGAGCATTAATATAAATGCGTACCTGAGATGCTGAGTCGGGTAGTTTTTCTACCCGATCGGGTGTAATAGCCTGATTTACAGAATCCGGATAGAGTGGTGAAATGCGTTGTGTGAAAAGCGAATCGCGCATCGCAAAAATAGTGCTTCTGAATAACCCGTTGGTCTCCCTGCGTATATCAAAATAGGCTTGCTCATACGAGTTGGTAAGCCACAATGCCTGCAAGGCCAGCAATAAAACAATGCTGCTTATAATAAGGAGTAGCGTTACCTGATTTTTGTTCTTCTTCACAGTACAAAAGTACGGGAATAACCACCGCTACTGTCTGCTTTTTAACCTTAATTAACCTTGATTTTAGAATTATTAACCAATGGGCTGCATCCAAGCCCGTACATTTGTATGTGTTTTATTCAATAAATGAAAATTTCTTCAATCATGAAAAAAATAATCCTGCTCATCGGCATTCTGGTGTCGCTTACAGCCCTGCATGTAGTAATGGCCCAAACCGGTGTTATTAATTACGAACAAAAAATAAACATGCACCGTAACATTCCGGCCGAACGCGAAGGGATGAAAGCCATGATACCGGAATTCCGTACCACAAAACAACAGTTATTCTTTAACCCCTCAGAGTCGCTTTATAAAACGGTAGTTGAAGATGAAGAAGAGCAATTTTCTACCGGTGGAGGCGGAGGTATGCGGATGTCTTTTAGAATGCCCAATACAGAAATTTATATGCAAGGGTCAGATAAGATAATTTCCAAACAGGAGTTTATGGGTAAAAATTATCTGATTGAAGATTCTGTTCAGATGTCGCCCTGGAAATTTGGCGATCAGGTTAAAACTATTGCAGGCTACGAATGTCGTATGGCCTACTACACACGCACCGACACGGTGCGAAGTATGATGGTTGGAGGGCCAAACGCTAACCAGCAAGCCCGACAGCCTGAAGTGCGCACTACTGAAATAACTGCATGGTATACCGATAAAATCCGGCCTTTCCTCGGTCCCGAACGCTACAACACTTTGCCGGGAGCAATATTGGCAATTGATATGAATAATGGCGAACGCGTAATCGTAGCAAAATCGGTAGAACTAAGAGAACTTAAAAAGAATGAGTTGAAAGAACCATCTAACGGCACGAAAGTTACCCAGACCGAATTCCGTAAAGTAATGGAAGAGCAGATGAAACAAATGGGTGGGCGGGGTATGACCACCCGGAACTAAACGCGATAGTCTTTAAATGTTATTTCAAAAGAATTTTATGAAAAAGGTTTTAGGTATGATGTTAGTGCTGGCCGCTTTTGCTGCACAGGGTCAGAAATTCTCAATTAAGGGTGTGGTTACAGATGCAGAATCATCGCCTCTTCCTTCTACCACTGTTATGTTGCTAAATCCTAAAGATTCTACGTTAGTAAATTTTGGTGTGAGTGATATTAAAGGTGCTTTTGAAATAAAGAATGTGAATAAGGGCGAATACTTGCTGAAGATATCTTTTGTGGGCTTCGAAAGTTTTATGAAGCGGGTATCAACACCAGCTGATGCCACATCGCTGGATGTGGGTACAGTAAAATTGGCACCTCAAACACAGCAACTGGATGCGGTTGTAATTAAAGGCGAAAAAAATCCGGTTACGGTTAAAAAAGATACCATTGAGTTTAATGCAAGCTCATTTAAAACCAAAACCAATGCTAATGTAGAAGACTTGCTTAAGAATATGCCGGGCATGGAAGTGGAAACAGACGGAACGGTTCGTGCCCAGGGCGAACAAGTACAACGGGTATTGGTTGATGGTCGCGAGTTTTTTGGCCGCGATCCTAAACTGGCTACCCGAAACCTACCTGCTGACGCGGTAGATAAAGTTCAGGTATTCGATCGTAAGTCCGATAATTCTCAGTTTACAGGAATAGATGACGGACAGCGTGAAAAAACAATTAACCTGGAGTTGAAAGAAGACAAACGCAATGCTGCTTTCGGAAACCTAATGGCTGGCGTGGGTACTAACGATAGGTTTAAGGCAACAGGTAGTGTAAATAAATTCTCCAAAGGCCAGCAACTTTCTTTCCTCGGAATGGGAAACAATATTAATGAGCAAGGATTCTCGATGGGCGACTTCATGAACTTTTCTGGAGGTGCGCAAAGTATGATGGGTGGCGGATCGGGTTCCTTTACGATTACCACCGGAGGTAACAGTGGTGGAGGCGGTGGCCCGTCTTTAAATTTTGGAGGAAGACAAAGTGGTATTATGACCAACTATGCCGGAGGAATTAACTTTAATAAAGACTTAAGCAAAAGTACCAAGCTTACATCCAGCTATTTCTACAACCGGTTAGACAGAAACCTCAGTTCAGAAACCAATCGGCTTAACTTTTACGAGAATACCAACCTGAATAACACCCTAACACAAAACAGCCGTTCAATTAGTAAAAGCGATAACCACAGAGGTACGCTTATGATTGATCACGAAATTGACTCTGCTAATACACTAAAAGTTACGGCCAATGCCTCGTATACAGAATCTGACCAGAACTCTTTAAGCGAAAGTAAAACAATAAGACAGAACGATAACTCGATAGCAAACGAAAGCCGGCAGCAAACTTTTAACGACCAAACCGCCATTACATTAAACGCAAGTGCCCTATGGCGCCACCGGTTCGAAAAGAAGGGAAGAAATTTATCGACTAACCTTACGCTGGGCATTAGTTCCACCAACAATGAGGGTTGGCTCAACAACTCAATTAACGAAAGCACACCGGGCGAAATTTTACAGAAGCAAACCAATACACAAGTTACCGATAATCAGGCACTGGGGGCTTCGGTTTCGTTTACCGAACCCCTGGGAGGAAGAAAGTATCTGGAAGCAAACTATAACTTTCAAACAAATAAAAATGATCTGGTGCGCGAAGTATATGATGTAGGTAGTGGTACGCCCGAATTCAATATTCCACTAAGCTACCAGTATAGCAGTAACTACATCTACAACCGGCCGGGTATAAATTTTAGAATGAACCGCGAAAAATACAGCATTACAACCGGGGCCAGCTACCAGATGACAACCCTGAAGGGCGATATTATTTCGCGCGATGCTAACCGCAGCGGTACCGTAGATAATACATTTAAAAACCTGTTACCAGCTGTTCATTTCAATTACGATTTCAGCAGCTTTAAGCATCTGCGGTTGGACTACGAAACATCTATGCAAGAACCAACCATTAAACAATTGCAACCCTTTGAGGATAACTCTGACATTTTGAATATTTATATAGGTAATCCTGAACTGAAACCGGCTTATGTACATCGGGTAAACGCTAACTATACAGCTTTTAACCCTACCCGGTTTGTAAACTTCTTTTCGTTTGTGAATGCCTCTTATATGAAAAATGCCATTGTAAATTCACAATTTACAGATCCCGTTACGTTTGCCAGAACAACAAGACCGGTAAACGTAAGTAGTTCCAAAAGTTTATCGGCAAACTTAAATGGTGGGTTTCGTATCAGTAAACTTTACAGTCGGTTTAACGTAGGCCCAACGGCAAGCTTTAACGAAAGCATTTCAGTGCTAAATGAACGGTATAATACTACCAACACGCAAACCCTTGGTGGTTCAGTGCGCTATAACTTCACGTATAAAGAATTTGTAATTTTTGATTTAAGTGCAAACCTCAGCCATCAACAAACAAAATATGATTTCAATACACCCGATCAGGAATACTTTAACCAAACCTACCGCTCAGAGTTAAACCTCACCTTCCTGAAAAAGAATGCCTTTAATACAAGCTTCGATTACCTGATTTATACCAGTACCACTACAGATTTTAAACAAACCATTCCGTTCTGGAATATGTCGTTGTCGCGATTTATCCTGAAGAATAATGCGGGCGAGATTAAGGTAGGGGTAAACAATATTCTTGATCAAAGCAACAGCGTAACCCAAAGCTCAGGCGAAAACTATCTGCAACAACAAACTATGAACAACCTGGGGCGCTATTATATGGTAAGCTTTACCTATGCACTTAACAAACACCTTAACCCAATGGGAGGAGGCAGACGGGGCGGCCCGGGCATGCGAATGATTATTAATCAATAAAACAGTACGAGTAATCAAGTATCTACATAGGCCTATAGGATTTTTAAAATTTTATAGGCCTTTTGGGTTATCAGAAAATCGATTTTAAAAAATAAAATTTAGTAGGGCTTCAACCTGTAGTAAAACTTGAAACCAGAATCTGCCATTTTGCAAAATAGTAAGCTCCGCAGGAGCGAAATATAATAACCGCCCCGATGCATCGGGGCGGAAATGGTAAGAATTTATAATCGGGCCACGTAAAAAATTATATGCAAGGGGTGGGGTATCATGGCAGGAAAAGCATGAATGTTAGTAGTGGCAATCAGAAAAAAATTGAAACCAGAATCTGCCTATCTTGCAAAATGAAATTTTTGATTTTAGTTCTACTGTCAGGTTCGGTTTGCGCACAAACCTATATTCCCAGGTTTGATATTCAGGGCCATCGGGGAGCGCGTGGCCTTATGCCCGAAAACACAATACCCGCTTTTATAATGGCGCTTGATTCGGGCGTTACAACTGTTGAGTTAGACCTGGCGATTACAAAAGACAATCAGATAATCGTTTCGCACGAACCGTGGATGTCGGCCAGCATTTGCCTTTCACCGCAAGGCGATACGATCAAGACAAAAGACGAGCGTAAGTACAACATTTATAAAATGACCTATGCCGAAGTAAAGCAATGGGATTGCGGCTCAATGGGTAATGAAAAATTTCCGCAGCAAAATAAACAAACAAGCATAAAACCTCTTTTGCAGGATGTTATTGTAGCGGTTGAAAACCACATTAAAAACTTTACCCGTTACGAAGTGGATTATAACATTGAAATAAAAAGTCTGCCCGAAGGCGATAACAAGGTTCACCCCAAACCCGAAGTATTTTCCGACCTGGTTTATAATCTACTCGATCAATATCTTCCGTTAGAGCGCGTGGTTATTCAATCGTTCGATTTCAGAGTGCTGAAATATTGGCATGAAAAATATCCTGAAGTACGCCTGGCTGCATTAGTAGAAAATAAAAACTCAGTTGAAGAAAACCTAACCGACCTTGGTTTTGTGCCGTCAATCTATAGCCCATATTTCAAGCTGCTTACGCGCGAAGACGTAAAACTATTACGCACTCAAAAAATCCGTGTAATTCCGTGGACAGTGAATGAAGAGAAAGACATGCTTTCAATGAAAGGCCTGGATGTGGACGGCTTTATTACCGACTATCCTAACCGTGCTGCCAAATTCAAGCGTACATTAAACATTAAACCAAAAGGGCAGAAATAGATGTGAGCTAAAGACTGTAAAGCGCAAAGCTAGTGAGTCCTCAATTTCTTCTTTACAGCTTTCCGCTTTATCGCTTTTCCCTTATCATTGCAGCCAAATTCTAAAATCACAAGTATGTCAACCAACCAGCAAGCCCAATACGATGTGTACGGAGTAGGAAATGCTTTAGTAGATATTGTTACCGAAGTAGATGTAGATTTCTTTGAAAAGAATGAAGTTGAAAAGGGGTTAATGACTTTGGTGGATGAAAAGCGCCAGTTGCATTTGATGAAAGCCATAGACATGAAACGCAGTAAAATGTCAGGTGGTGGGTCTGCCGGTAATACTGTAGTAGCTGTAAACCAGTTTGGTGGCAAGAGTTTTTATTCCTGCCTGGTGGCAAAAGATGAATTGGGAAAATTCTTTCTGGAAGATTTAAAACGGAATGGTGTGGCTACCAATATGGTTCATGAAAATTGCCCGGAAGGCCATACCGGCCGGTGTTTGGTAATGACAAGCCCCGATGCCGAACGCACCATGAATACCTTCTTGGGAGTGAGTTCATTTTTATCGCCCGAGCATTTGAATGAAAGTGCAATTAAAAATTCGCAATACGTTTATCTGGAGGGCTATCTGGTAACCAGCCCGAAAGGATTGGAGGCATTGAAAGAAGCAAAGAAGATTGCTGAGAAAAATAAAGTAAGCACGGCCCTTACTTTTTCCGATCCCAGCATGGTAAAGTATTTCTCTACTCAGATGCAAGAGATTGTTGGAGCCAGTGTGGATTTGCTTTTCTGCAATGAAGAAGAGGCCATGATTTTTACCGGAACAGATTCGGTAACTGAGGCGCGCGAAAAATTAAAGGAGGTAGCGAAACGTTTTGCCATTACACTCGGAGCCAATGGTGCGCTTATTTACGATGGCGATACGTTTATACAGATTGAACCGTATAAAGTTCGTGCTATCGACACCAACGGGGCAGGCGATATGTTTTCTGGCGCGTTTCTGTATGCGATAACCCACGGACACAGCTATGCCGAAGCGGGCAAACTGGCTTCATTGGCTTCTTCTAAAGTAGTTGCCCAATGGGGCCCTCGCCTGCAACCCGACCAGGTGAAGAAGGTGCTGGGCGATTTGGTATAAGACTCCGATCAGACTGAATGTTCAATGATTCGCTCACAAATGCTTTGCGCAATTTCATGCTTGGTGTACATTTCATGGCCTTCATTTTTATACAGGGTACGCATTAGGCCTAATTTTTTAAACCACCCATCGTTTGGTTTAAAGAGATCGTTTTCTCCATAAAACAAGTCAATGGTGGCGGATGGTTTTTGCGTTTCAAATCGAAGCCGTGTGGACGATGCAACAAATAAATGTTGGCAAGGTAACCCTGCTGAACAAGCTTTCCAGCCAATGACACCTCCGATACTTATCCCCAACAGACCATAGATAGCTTCCCGTTCCAGTTCAACAAGGTTCCGCACAGCGGTATCTATTCCACCATTCGTAAAACTCTTGTGCACGACTTCCTTGTCATCTTCCTGCATGGAAATGTTACCAAGCTGCCGGCAATCATAAAATTTTGTAATAAAATATTTGTTCAGCAAGGATGTGTAATGAACTACCCAATCTGCTTTTGCGGCACCCCACAAATCGGAAAGTATAATTATCCGTTTCATTAGTTTTATTGCACTCTTTTCAAACAGCGATCAATCATCTCCAGGGCTTCATCAATTGTTTCCTTTTTTGTGCGAAAGGCTAATATGGCTATTCGAATTACAAATCGCCCCTCAATGATTGATGAGCTTAAAAACACGGATCCGTCTTTATGTATTTCATCCATTAGCTTTCTGTTTTTCTCATCGTCATGGGTTGAGAAGGGATACCAAAAATAGCTCACCGAGAGGTCAGGACTGGGGCCAAGGCAAAATCCTCTTTCTTTAAGCTTAATTCTAAAATATTCTACCAGCAAAAGTTTTTCTTCCAAACAGGCAGTGAATGGGTCCAAGCCATGTACTTGTAGAGGCAGCCATACACGCAAACCTCTAAAATGTTTGGTAAGTTCGGGCGAAAGATTGGCCGGGCTTTTCAAGAGTTCTTCGTTGTGCCCGTCTTGCATATAGTTGGCCGTATAATAATGCGACTGAAGCGCGGCATTACTGTCTTTTATCAATACTGCCCCCACACCATACGGAAGAAATAAACTCTTGTGTGGATCAACAATCAATGAATCAGCTCGTTCAATTCCTTTAAACAGATCTTTTCTGGAGGTAAGAATAAAAAATCCTCCATACGCTCCATCTACATGAAACCATAGTTTGTGCGCATGGGCTATATCTGCGATAGCGTGAAGTGGATCAATAGCCCCTGTGTCGGTGGTGCCCGCAGTAGCGATTACCAGGAATGGGCTTAACCCATCAGCTTTATCTTTTTCAATTAGCGCATCTAATGCATTTGGAATAATTCTGTGTTGTTCGTCCATCGGAACATACCGAATCACAACATCTTCCAACCCGATGATGCGCAAAGCCTTTTGGGTGGAGTGATGTACCTGCTCACTCATGTAAACAACGCTGGAAAGAATCTTGTCATTTTTTATTTTGTATTTATCCCGGGCAGCGGTAAGCGCAATCAGCGTTGAAACAGAACCCCCTGAAGATAAACATCCTACCGCACTTTTTGGAAATGAAAAAACAGATTTCAACCAATTGATTACTTCATTTTCAATTGTAGCCGCTCCCGGAGAAGCGTAGTAAGCACCGGAAAAAGGATTGGTTACGGCTACGATAAAGTCTGCAAGCGCAGAAGTGAAGACGCCACCTCCGGGAATATAACCTAAGTGTTTAGGCGAAGCAGCATTGATTCCATTTTCAGCAACTTCCGTTTGATACTGCAGTAACAGTTGAGCCAGGGGGGATTTTTTATTTTTTATGGTTAAGTCCCCCACCTTGTTTTCACGAAAACCCTTTACCTGCCTCAATTCTGAAATAAATGCGTTGGCGTAACCGGCAACCTGATTCATCATTTCCGTTCTTTCACCTTCATTTATATCCAGTTCTCCGGAAGTAATTCCCAGATTTTTAAGTTTGTCTAAGATCGTTTCCATCGTCATAGAGCAGCGTGTTAGTCTAAGGGTGTCCTTGAGGTAATGGCAATTCTGTTCCACCCATTAATGGCCACTACCGACATGATTACAGCCGCCAGTTCTTTATCGGTCAAATGTTTTTTTGCTTCATCATAAATTTCATCCGATACCGGATTACCTGCTATTAAGGTCATAGCCTCGGTAAGCGCGAGCACGGCTCTTTCCTTTTCAGTATAAAGATCTGTCTCTCTCCAGGCATCAAGCAAAAACAAGCGTTGTGCTATTTCACCTTCCCTCATGGCATCCCTCACATGCATATTAATGCAATAGGCACATCCGTTTATCTGTGATGCGCGGGTCTTTATTAATTCGTAAAGTTTTTTATCTAATCCACTTTCTGCAATATACTTTTCCAGGCCAAGCATGGCTTCATACGCTTTGGGATCGGCCTTTGATAATTTAAATCTCTCTTTCATGATTATTATTAAGGTTGGTTCGCTGTTGTTCTTTCGGATAAATCAAAGGCAAAGTAAGTAAATCGTAATAACGATCACCTTTTTTTCGACTTACTGAATCAAAAACTATATGATGCTTATCTTCGCATCGAACTCCTTCAAAAATTTTACGAACCGGAGGGAGGAAATATCTTTATCGATGGAATCTCGCTAAACGAAATTGAAACGGTATGGTGGCGTTCGCAAGTAGCCTCAGTACCCCAAGAGCCTAAAATTTTTAATGGAACCCTATTGTATAATATTGCTCTAAGTGATCAACAAGATGAACTTGAATCCGTTATAAAATTTAGTGAAGAATCAGGATTCGGCAAATTTTTTGAAACGCTACCTCAGGGATATTTAACTCTTGTGGGCGAGGAAGGCGTTAACCTATCAGGCGGACAAAAACAACTTGTTGTTTTAGCGAGGGCTCTGTTTCGTAATCCGAAACTTTTGTTATTGGATGAAGCTACTGCTGCCATGGATCGCAAAACGGAGAAATTTGTAATAGATGTTTTGACGCGCGAAAAGGAAAAACGGATGACGATACTAGTAACTCACAGGATTACCACAGCCCGACAATGCGATAGGATTGTAATTATCGAGAATGGAACAACCACAGCATTTGGCACACCAGAGCAACTTATGCTTACCCAAAATTTTTACAGCGAATCATTTGCATAAACGCTTGGCAAGTCAATAGTTATTTATGTGTAATATTGTATTCCTTAAAATCCCCGTTATGTTTAAAAAATTAAGTTTAACCCTCTGGCTACTACTTATCGCGGTTACCGCAGGTTTTAGCCAGGCCCGAAAGATTCAGTTTACGGAGTACGATCTGCCCAACGGACTGCACGTAATCCTGCATCAGGATAACAGCACCCCCATTGTGGCTGTATCTGTATTGTATCACGTAGGTTCTAAAAATGAAGATCCAAACCGCACCGGCTTCGCGCACTTCTTCGAACACCTTTTGTTTGAAGGTTCGGAGAATATTAAGCGGGGCGAGTTCGATAAGTATCTTCAAAATGCAGGCGCTACCAACAATGCCAACACCTCAAACGATCGTACCTTTTATTATGAAGTGCTGCCGTCTAATCAACTGGAATTAGGATTGTGGATGGAGTCGGAGCGTATGCTACACGCCAAAATTGAAACCGTGGGCGTTGAAACCCAGCGCGAAGTAGTAAAAGAAGAAAAACGCCAACGCATAGACAACCAACCCTACATGTCTTTTCAGTCCGAAATATTTAAACGCGCCTATACACAGCACCCATATCGGTGGACACCCATCGGCTCAATGGACGATTTGAATGCCGCCTCGTTGGATGAGTTCATCGCTTTCTATAAAACATTCTATGTTCCGGAAAATGCAACACTCTCTATTGCAGGAGATATTGATGTAGCGCAAGCCAAAGCTATGGTGGCAAAATATTTTCAAGACATACCGCGTGGCAAGAAGCCGGTGCCAAGACCTACAGCAGTAGAGCCACAGCAAAAAGCAGAAGTGCGCGATGTTATTTTTGACAACATTCAATTGCCTGCTGTGTTTCAGGCGTATCACATACCAGCACAGGGCACCCCCGATTCATACGCGTTGGATATGCTTAGCACAGTATTAAGTGGGGGCCAAAGTTCAAGAATGTATAAGTCTTTGGTCGATGATCAGAAGAAAGCATTGCAGGTAGCATCATTCCCGTTCTCTCTGGAAGACCCCGGCCTTTATATAACATTAGGTCTTGTAAATATGGGTGTTGATGTGGCCGATTTGGAAAAGGGTATGGATGCAGAGATTGCCAAAGTGCAGAATGAGCTGATCTCCGAAAAGGAGTTTCAGAAAATTCGTAACCAGATGGAGAGTCAGTTTGTGCAAAAGAACTCAACCATGTTTGGCATTGCCGAAGAACTGGCCAACTATCATGTGTATTATAAAGATGCCAATTTGATTAACACCGAGTTGGAGCGTTACATGAAAGTAACCCGCGAGGATTTGCAGCGTGTAGCTAAAAAGTATCTTACGAAAGAGAACCGTGTGGTGCTGCACTACCTGCCCAAGTCGGCTCAAAGCAAACCAGATAACACACAAATCAAAAAAGATAATTGATTATGAAGAAGATATTAGTAATAGGGCTTGTATTGCTAACGGTAGCTGTCCAGGCCCAGGTCGATCGCAGCAAAGCGCCTAAACCCGCACCAGCCCGTGAAATTAAAATTGGTGAGTACCAAACCTTCACACTAAAAAACGGCTTGCAGGTTTTTGTGGTGGAGAATCACAAGTTGCCCCGCATTCAGATTTCGTTGCAGTTAAAAAACGATCCGATCTATCAGGGCGATAAGGAAGGGTATGTAGAGATGGCCGGTACTTTAATTGGTACAGGAACAAAAACCAGAACCAAGGCTCAGTTAGATGAAGAAATCGATTTTATCGGAGCAAACCTCAATACGTCTTCCGATGGCATCTTTGCGTCAAGCTTAAGTAAGCATACCACCAAGTTGCTCGATTTGATGACCGATGTGCTCTACAATCCTGCGTTTTCTCCAGAAGAGATGGAGAAACTGAAAACCCAAACCTTATCGGGATTGGCAGCCAGCAAAGACGATCCGAACTCCATTGCGAACACTGTTCGAAGAGCATTAGTTTATAGCAAACAACATCCGTATGGCCTATCTACATCCGAAAAGAGTGTAGCCGCCATTACGCTTGACGATTGTAAAAACTATTTCGCCACCTACTTTAAACCAAACAACGCATACCTCATTTTGGTGGGCGATATAGATTTGAAAACAGCAAAGACACAAGCTGAAAAATATTTTGGTAAGTGGGCAGCGGGTGAAGTAAAAAATGCAACCTATGTGCAACCTAAGGAGCCGGCAAAAACATATGTGGCCTTGGTTGACCGTGCGGCATCTGTACAATCAGTAATAAATATCAGCTATCCGGTTGACTTGAAACCCGGCACAACCGATGCCATCAAAACCCGGGTTGCCAATCAGATTTTAGGTGGCGGATTTTCCGCACGGCTAATGCAGAACCTGCGCGAGAAGCATGGTTATACGTATGGGGCAAGATCTTCTCTTAACCCCGATAACCTGGTAGGTAGCTTCAATGCTTCTGCAAGCGTGCGCAACGAAGTAACCGATAGTTCAGTATTCGAATTTCTTTCAGAACTAAAGCGAATAGTTAATGAACCGGTAACTGAAAAAGAGTTGATTGCTGCCAAAGCCGAAATTTCAGGTGCCTTTGGTCGCTCGTTAGAAAGCCCCCAAACTATTGCCG
>Ga0209573_1000386_pt1 | contig 96766 bp, 107 predicted proteins | sample TNRBio252014_DNA_FD_185870 | JGI IMG/M metagenome (GOLD analysis project Ga0209573, IMG submission 185870) | Wastewater treatment Type I Accumulibacter community from EBPR Bioreactor in Madison, WI, USA - TNR Reactor_6/25/2014_ DNA (SPAdes)... | ecosystem: Engineered > Bioreactor > EBPR >...
AGGTAAGGTTTTTCGCGTTGCATCGAATTAATCCACATAATCCACCGCTTGTGCGGGTCCCCGTCAATTCCTTTGAGTTTTAATCTTGCGACCGTACTCCCCAGGCGGTCAACTTCACGCGTTAGCTACGTTACCAAATCTATTAAGATCCGACAACTAGTTGACATAGTTTAGGGCGTGGACTACCAGGGTATCTAATCCTGTTTGCTCCCCACGCTTTCGTGCCTGAGCGTCAGTGTTAACCCAGGGGGTTGCCTTCGCCATCGATGTTCTTCCACATCTCTACGCATTTCACTGCTACACATGGAATTCCACCCCCCTCTGCCACACTCTAGTCTTGTAGTTTCAAACGCAATTCCCAGGTTAAGCCCGGGGATTTCACATCTGACTTACAAAACCGCCTGCGCACCCTTTACGCCCAATAATTCCGATTAACGCTTGCACCCTACGTATTACCGCGGCTGCTGGCACGTAGTTAGCCGGTGCTTCTTCTGTTGATACTGTCATGAATTGCAAGTATTAGTCACAATTTTTTCTTCTCAACTGAAAGAGCTTTACAACCCGAAGGCCTTCTTCACTCACGCGGCATTGCTGGATCAGGCTTTCGCCCATTGTCCAAAATTCCCCACTGCTGCCTCCCGTAGGAGTCTGGGCCGTGTCTCAGTCCCAGTGTGGCTGGCCATCCTCTCAGACCAACTACTGATCGTCGCCTTGGTAGGCCATTACCCTACCAACTAGCTAATCAGACATCGGCCGCTCCAAAAGCATGAGGTCTTTCGATCCCCCACTTTTCTCCTCAGAGATTATGCGGTATTAGCGCATCTTTCGATGCGTTATCCCCCACTTCAGGACACGTTCCGATGCATTACTCACCCGTTCGCCACTCGCCACCAAACCGAAGTTTGTGCTGCCGTTCGACTTGCATGTGTAAAGCATGCCGCCAGCGTTCAATCTGAGCCAGGATCAAACTCTTAAGTTTAATTCTGGTAAAACTCTCGCTAGACGTTGATTTTGATTAATTTACCAATTTCTACATTCTTGCGAATACTTAACTTTTTAGGCTTTTTGCCTTTTAGCTTCTCAAGTATTCACACCTATCGATTGTATTTTTTTAAAGAACATCGCTACGTTTTTTGTTGCTCATGCAGCGAGAAGCGGAATTATACAGACTCTAAAGTATCGGTCAAGACTTTTTTTTAAATTTTGCGAAATATTTGAAAATAGATGGTGACCAACGCGATTAATCTTTCAATGAAACAATCATTGATTCAAGTTGACGATGCGGTTATGTTCTGAATATCAATCAGATAGCGCTTACGCTCTATCCCTTCTCATCCCCCGCGTCAGCGGGGGTCTTTCTTGTGATCAGTATTTCACACCACAACCTATTTGCCTATTGCGGCATGATGTTTGCAGCCTGCTTCCCTTTTGGTCCTGCAGTAACGTCGAAGGTCACGCGCTGTGCTTCGCGTAATGATTTATAACCACCACTATTGATTGCAGAGAAATGAGCAAATATATCTTCGCCGCCATCATCCGGAGTAATAAAACCAAAACCTTTCGAATCATTGAACCATTTTACTGTGCCTGTTGCCATAGATTTCCTTAATAATTAAATAAAAAACAACGTCCACGGCAAGCCGTGGCGGTCATCGAATATCAAGGAAAAAGGGTCAACCATTAGCATCGCATTTAACAGCTTGAATCCAAAAGACCCAGATAAGATACACGATTACTAATAAAATTCAATCATTTAATAGTGATCAATGACAAATACTCCCTAGATATCAGATAGATCATTGATTGCAACTGAATAAATTTCTATAAGCCTGCATCTATTCAGACCCTCTATATTTGCAGAGAGAGCACCTTTTAGCATTCAAGAAATATTCTGATTACCCGATTACAAAACTAAAAGTTTGTTTACCTTGCATTGAATCCAAGAAAACACCAGTTTTTACAATACATTGCTTCAAAATTTATTTGTTGTCATAAATACTGATATCTATGCGATTAGGAATACTTGAAGACGAACCCACTCAAATAGCCATCTATGAGCTACTATTTTCCCACGCGCACTACCAATGTGAGATTTTTGAATCAATAGCCGCGTTTCTTCAAGCGCTAAAAGAACAAAAATTCGATTTGCTGGTGCTGGATTGGATGCTCCCCGACGGCACAGCGGAAGAAGTACTTAAATGGATTCGCGGAAACTACAATTGGCATATTCCGATCATTTGCGTAACATCGCGCGATAGTGAAGCGGACGTTGTGCATGTTCTGCATATGGGAGCTGACGATTATTTCGTAAAATCGACCCGGCACTTTGAATTACTCGCCAGAATCGAATCACTGACACGCCGCAATCGTGAAAAACAATCATCTGTCGCTCATTTCGGACCCTATGCAATCGACTACGACAACCAAGAAATCACTGTAGCAGGAAAAAACACCGGACTGACGCAAAAAGAATTCTCACTCGCAAACTACCTTTTTCAGAATCAAAACAAACTCCTGTCGAGAATTCACTTACTCGAGAAAATCTGGGGATTGTCGGCTGAAATTGATACTCGCACAGTTGATACACATATTAGCCGTCTCCGTAACAAACTTCAGTTCACCCCGCAAAGTCAATGGGATATCGTCACCATTTACGGTTACGGCTACCGGCTGCAAAACGCCAAAGTAGCGGAATTTGCATAAACTCGCGACAACCGTAAACAAAAACGGGAGCCTAGGCTCCCGTTTCACATTAGAAAATACTTGCAACTAGGCTGTCATTGCTTTTCTTCGGCGTACTGCAAAACCAAGCAAACCAAGACCCGCCAACAGCATTGCATAGGTTTCAGGCTCCGGAACCGGCGCGGCATTAAACTCCACTTCGCTGAGGAAAACCCAAGAATTACTTCTAGTGATCGACACCACTAGATCGTTACCGCTAAACGATAAACCATCCGCTACGAAAGCAAATGGCGCGGAGCCAAGCGGATCGGCAATTGGAAAGGTTGTGCCATCTACCGTCACGCTCGCCGGCGAACTGACACCCCCCGAACCGTTGGAATCGTCGAAATAAAATGTCACGGAGGTGATGTTCACTGGTGTGTTCCAGTGAAACGTAATCACCGGATCGATGGTCCAGCCGACATACGGTCCATTGCCGACAGGTGCTTCGGTCACAAACCAATTGTCGGTGGCGATGATACCGTCTGTCAGATCGCCACGCCCGCCTGTCAAAGCCGCGTTGTCGCAAGTCACGCAACCGGCGCCGCTGTAAGTTTCATCCCAATAGTTATAACTGCCAGTATTGCCGTTCAGCATATCGTAGCTGTCGGGTACGGTGCCCGCAACCGCGCCGCCTGCCGCGCCAGCCAACGCCAGCATCGTTAAATGTGTCAATAATTTCGTTTTCATCAATCGACCTCCATCGTTATATTTGTCGAGAAAAATCAGCGTCAAGCGTGAGGTATTTTTTTGCGGTTTACTGCAAAACCGAGCAATCCCAGACCCGCCAGCAACATCGCATAAGTCTCAGGCTCCGGAACGGCTGTCACCGTCGCCAAAATACTCCCCGAGTTATCACCATTGTTACTATCGAAATAGAATAAATTCAGCGTATTCTCAAGCGCGATGCCGGTATAGGCAGTACCGATTGCAAAATAGTTACCGCCGCTTCCCCATTGACCGACCAGCGTCCCATGAGGCGCTGACAAACCGCCCAAATTCAGCAAACCAAAATCCCCGCCGATCAATGTTCCAACAGGAACGCCCGGATCGTCACCATTGGTATCCGGGAAACCTGTTGCAAATAATGGCCCTGCTAAACCATCGGCATTAGACCAGCGAGGCAAAGCACCGGCGCTCCATAAATCCAGCGGATCCACGGAAACCGAAAATGAATTGCCCGCGATGACCGATACTGAAGCCCCGCTACCGCCGCCGGTCGAATTTTCCAACGCTTTCACTTCGACAACAGCTGTAGCCGCTAATGCCTGTTGCATTGGCGCTGCGATTAAAACCGCGGCTAAAAATCCCATCCATTGTTTCATCTCTTCTCCCTTTATGTTCTTTCTTGATAATTTTTGAAAATACAGCAAAAAAATTTCCAAGAACATAGGAATCGCCGCCTCTTTTTCTAGGACATCTGTCCTAACCAGCAGATCCCGCATGCTGCATGATCACATCCCGCGTTCTCGCCGGTTCAAACACCACGTCAAAGCACCACTGCCCGAAACCGCCCTGTTCATTCACCGTTCTGATCCAGACCGCCATCGCTGCACGCTTCATCCTGTTGCGTTCATCGTCGATGCCTTTCACTTCCAGCACCAGCGTTTTGCCGTTATTTAATCGGATCAGATAATCCGGCACGAAATTGCGCGAAGAACCGCGCCACAAATAACGGATAACAAAATCCAAGTGATCGTTCTTGGCCCACGCCACCACTTGCGGGACTTTTTCGCACAAATCCGCTACTGCTTTCTCCCACGTGCTGTCGTACACCACATGACTGATCTGCGACCGCACCGTCGCCTGGCAGGGTTTGGTCGTCAACCACGAGCGCATGCGGGATGTGGAGCCGATCGGCTGCAATTCATCGAACACGGCTTCAAGCTTCTCGGCATTTTGCAATCGGACAAACCGGTTCACATGCCCGACCACGGTATCCATATTCAGCGCGAACAAAATCTGCTGACGCATCAGGTCTTGATGCCACATACTGGGAATGTGCAATTTATCGCTGATGAGGAACTGCTCGACGATGCGGATCAACTGCACCGCCAGAAACTGCTTATCGCCGCCGAAACTGTCGGCGTTTTGCAAAAACAACTTTCGTGCCGCGCGAAAGATCAGGTTTTGGAAGAAAGATCTCTACAAACCATAACTACATAGATAGCTGATATTTTTCAAGAAATAATTTTATATCAGAGAACTCGAATTATTTCTTGCTACCGTTTTGAGTTTATTGATTACCATTCTATACCTCTGTAGATGTCTACTACCTTTTATTGCATTAAATGATGACAGATAGCTATAGTATCCACGTAACTCACTTATTCTTTCGATATAACTCTCTGGATTTTTATTGACTCTATGGAAAATTGCTCTGATTTTCCGTTGAAATTCACGAGGAGGTTGTATTTTTTCATTTACAACTAATCCTGTGACACGTTGGCTGGAGTGAGAAGTTGCAATTCTCGATTTATTTTCATTTAATTTTAAGCCGTAGCGTAAAAGAAGGGTTCTGCATTCAGAAATTACCGATTCTATAGCTGAACGAGAACTTCCACTTATAGTGATATCATCAGCATATCTCGAATACTCCAAGCCAGCTTCACGCGATATTTTTGTTAATGAATTATCAAATTCATACAGAAAAGCATTTGAGATGGTAGGGCTGGTTGGTGCACCTTGTGGCAACTTTCCATTAAGTGTTACCAAGTGAGCGACGACTCTTGACAGCCTTTCGCCTATTTCATTCTTTTTGAGTAGTTGAGAAACATGATCCGTTTTAATGCTTCCAAAAAAATCTTCAATATCAATATTCGCCACAAATTCCTTTCTGACATGCTTCTCTGCATTAGTAATTATTGATTTTTTAACCAGATATGCGTGGCAAGAATCATGAATTTTTAAATGATACAAAATATATGACTTAATCCAGTATTGAACTGTTTTTAGGAAAAAGCGTGGTGATGCTATTTGACGTTTCCCTCCACCTTTCTTGCTAATATCAAAAAATCTGTAATGATTTTCGGGCTTGTGAATAAACGATGTTAATAGTCGTGGAGAAATGCCAATCGCAAGCGCTAGCTGTGACAAACTCATATCTCGTTCAAGTGGAGAATCTGAGCTTGCTTCTTGAAGTAATCTAAGATTTGGAAAAGAACAATATCTGAAGCGATAAGAAGGAATGTCGGAAGTTTGAGAATCAAGGCCAACTTTAGAATTCAGTTGCTCAACGACTCGCGGCCAGTAAATTCTGGGGCTGTGACGAGTCGACGTTAGTCGCGAAGGCGCAGAGCCAGAATTTACTGGCCGCGTGCCTTCTTGTAAAATTGTGCTACTTTCTGAAGATGGCGAATCGCCATCCAAATCTTGTTTCGCTACTTCCGACCTTTTAAGGCTAGCATCATATAACTCTCTGAGCAAGGTAAGCCTGGCTTTATCGCGAAGTTTTCGTAATTTCCAATCCATTCTTGGATTTGCCATTGAGGTCAAAGAAAAAAGGCGATATTCCTTATTTAATATAATTACATAACGCAATCTTAACCACTCAGAGAATATCTGATTAAGCATTTCTTTATCTGGCCATTGCGTAATATCGGGATAAATTAGACGGAGAAATTCGATAACTTCAAAAGGTGTCGCAGGTTGGATTACTCCCAATCCGTAGAACAAAAGTTGATCGTTAAATTTGACGCTCATGAGCTTTCTTTTTTTCCTTTAGGATCTGTAAACCAAACAGTCCGCCTTATTTGAAGACGATCTATTATTGGCTGCGTATCAAAATTAGAAAAATTCCCATGTATCAATTTTCCAAAGTTTTCTATTGCTTTTGCTGGCCCTTCATTTAGGTAAGAAACATCATTCTTATATTTTTCATCTAAAATCAATATAAAATCTGTGTGGCGTGCATTTTCCCTTACATGATGATATGAGAATAATCCAAGCTCACAAAACGACCCAACACTTGATGCTATCAAAAGTACTGAATTACTGTAATTACTGATAAATTTCAACTCATTTTCATGTGCCATTCCAGTGTAGCGCTTCCTAAGATCTTCAAGTCCATCATCCTCTCCTAATACAACCTCAAAATCCTCTCCTTCAAGTTCAGTCTTAAGTCGTAATCTCAATTTGGCTGCATCATCTTCGTCAGCTCTATCTAATGTCGGTCCACAAAGAAAAACAATATATTTTTTCTTTTCAAATGCCTTTTTAAGATCTTTCCCAAATTGCTTTATAGAATCTTTAATTTCTTTCTTTTTCATTTTTTTAAGGTATAGAGCTATGAATCAGAGATTTGTTGTTATTCATAGAATCACTCTCATATACAAGTACATAATTACATTATTAGCATCCAAACTGCCTCTTAAGAATTCATCCACTTACTTAAATTACACCGGACGCGAGTGCCTCGTCGATCAGGTTCTCAATGGTGGAACACTGGCTGTCGAATTGTAGCGCCAGATCATATTGCCACACGGTTTTGCCTTCTACGCCGTCGGAATGCGTGTCGACCATGCCGACATGCGGATTGTTGGTGCGTTTGTCACCGTGGCGGTAGCTGAGCACTTCGGCGGCTTGCTGGCCGGTGGTTGCACGCCCGGTTGCGGTTTTTGCCGCCGGTGCTTTTTTCGGAGCCGTTCCGCTTGGCGATGACAACTGCGGTTCAAGACCGAATTCATCATCCGGCAGCATTTCCTGCCGTGATTCCCGGCTGCCGCTGGGAGGGTTGGTTTTGTTATCGTTTGTTGTCATCGCGGGATTCTTTGTCAAAGAAACAATGATTCAAGTGCCGGCCTGGTGTTATCACGCATCAGTTTTGCAGCAAATCATTCGCTTCCGCCAAATCAAAATGTTCGGGGTCGAACGGTTCGCCGAGCCATTCCAGTATCTCGGCATGTTCCGGATGATCGGGATCGGCAATCGCTTCGAGGAACATCTCATACCCTGGCGTTCCGCCGACATCTTCCGGTGGACAGGCGCGGCTTCCCTTGAGGCACGCCGGTAATTTGGTTTGGGTATCAAACGGCAGGATTTTTTCCAGCACGATGTCATGATCCCAGCCGTCGCCGAAGTCGTAGGTATAACGCAGTTTGTCTTTCTCCTGTTTCAACACCTGATCGATGCGGAATTTCGATTCATCGTGAATATCCGACGGAAAATCTTCGTCCGGCACACCGTAGCATTCTTTACCTTTCACAAACTCATGCAAATGCGAATCGGTCCAGCCCATCACGATTTGTACCACAAGATGCAGATCCGCCAGGCTGTCGGTGCTGGCAATCAGGAACCGGCGCCATACCGGCGGGCGGATGCCGTTCAATGTAACCTTGAATTGATAAATTGAACGCAAAGATTTGGTTGTTGCTGGTTTCGCCATTAATAACTCCAAAATAAGTAATCGTATAACCGCTTCTTCAGAATACCGCGCAAATGCATGGCTGCTGCCCACCGGGTCATTAGTCGCATTATAACTTTGAATGATCAATCTGACCTCGCGGACGTCATGTACCGGATTCCTTCCTCTGTTAGAATCACCCGCTCTTTTTCCCGACATTAACCTGTAGCATTATGAATAGCCCTTGCCCGCTCGACCATATCCGCATTGTACTCAGCCATACCAGCCATCCCGGTAACATCGGCGCGGCGGCGCGGGCGATGAAAACGATGGGGCTCAGCTCGCTGTATTTGATTAATCCGGAGTCGTTTCCGGATAGAGAAGCGGATGCCCGCGCGGTCAGAGCGCGCGATATTCTGGAAAAAATTAAGGTATGCACCGAGCTGGATGAGGCATTGGATAATACCGTGCTGAGTGCTGCGATTACAGCACGGCCGCGCGATCTTTCGCACGATGTTTTCGATGCGCGGCAGGGCGCGCGGGAATTATTGCGTTATGCCCGGCATCAACCGGTTGCCTTGCTGTTTGGCGCGGAAACCTCCGGCCTGACGACCGCGGAAGTGAGTAAGTGTCAGATGATTATCCATATTCCCGCAAATCCGGAATTCACGTCGCTGAACCTGGCCAGCGCGGTGCAAGTCATGGCGTATGAGCTGCGCATGGCGCTGATGGAAAATGACGAACCTGCCACCCCGGTTGGGTCACCGGCGAGTTTTAATGATCTGGAATTATTCTATGCGCATCTTGAGCAGGCGATGATCGCCAGCGATTTCCTCGATCCGGAAAAACCCAAATTGCTGATGCAGCGTATCCGCCGCTTGTTTTCAAAGGCACGGCTGGAGAAAGAGGAAGTGCAAATTCTGCGCGGAATTTTGACAGCGCTGGGCAAGCGCTGGTAAAAACCGGCCTCAGCCGGTTAATTCTCTTTAATCAGCGTACCGACCCCCTGGTCGGTCAAAATTTCCAGCAACAGCGCATGTTCGACGCGACCGTCGATGATATGGCAGGATTTGACGCCTTTCTTGACCGCATCCAAAGCCGAGCCGATCTTCGGCAGCATGCCACCGGAAATCGTGCCGTCGGCAAACAGTTCATCGACGCGTTGCGCAGTCAGACCGGTCAACAGTTTGCCGTCCTTGTCCATGACACCGGGAATGTTGGATAACAGAATCAGTTTTTCCGCTTGCAGAATTTCCGCCAGCTTGCCGGCCACCAGGTCAGCATTGATGTTGTACGATTCGCCGTCGCAGCCGACGCCGATCGGCGCAATCACCGGAATGAAATCCTGGGTGTCGAGCAATGCGATCAGCGCCGGATCGATCGATTCGATCTCGCCGACCTGGCCGATGTTGATCCACTTGCCCGCGGTTTCGCGATCCGGCATCAGCATTTTCTTGGCGCGAATAAACGCGCCATCCTTACCGGTTAGCCCGACCGCCTTGCCGCCGTGGCGGTTGATTAGATTGACGATGTCCTTGTTGACCGAGCCGCCCAGCACCATTTCGACGACATTCATGGTTTCCGCATCGGTGACGCGCATACCTTGAATGAATTCGCCTTGCTTGCCGACACGTTTGAGCATCTCGTCGATTTGCGGCCCGCCGCCATGCACCACCACCGGATTCATGCCGACCAGTTTCAGCAGCACAACATCGCGCGCGAATCCTTGTTTCAGGTTTTCTTCCACCATGGCGTTGCCGCCATATTTGATGACGATGGTTTTACCGTGAAACCGTTGAATGTAAGGTAAGGCTTCCGCCAGGATTTTGGCTTTTTCTTTTGCGGCAATCGAGGATATCGGCATAGTCTAGTGTTGTAGTTGATTGATGTTATCGAATTATAAAAAAGCCTTGCATGTCATTCACCGGGCGATTTGCAGAAATTTATCGTCACGAATCAATGTATATAAGCTGAGTACTTTCCAGATCCGCCCTTCGGCATCTTGATAGTGCGCTTGGATGCCGGCGGGTAATTTCTTTCTGGGTGATTTGCCCGGGGTGAATTCCGATAGCTTGCGAATGCCGAGCATGCTGTGCACGGCAAAGCCGCCGCACAATTTGTCACCGGGGGAAATCAGCAATACCCGCGATTTCAAATTGAACGGCACCGGTTTATGGCCGAGATAAACACCCAGATCGGTAATGCCATAAAGATTGCCGCGCACGTTGGCCAATCCAAGAAACCAGGGCTGCGTCAATGGAACATCCGCGAGCTTGGGCATGACGATGACTTCGCTGACTTCCGTCATCGGGATTAAATAGCGTTCTTCCCCAGCAGTCACACCGATTACCGCGGATGCAGATGCGCTTGCTTGCGTGTCGGTGCTTCGCTCTTGTCCGCTTAACGCGGGATCACTTTCTTTTATGCCCATGATCGTTGATCGCGGATAACGCCGCCAATTGTTTATTCGTGATCATGCTATTTTACTGTATTATCGCCCTTGAATTTTGAATTCCATGGAGTCCAGTAAATGAAATCTTTCAATAGGAATGGGTTGTTATTGCTACTCTGCCTGCCATTACTGTCGGGCTGCCCGATGTATTCCCTGAGCACCGCTTCCGGATCGGATTCTTATATTGCCGAAGACCGCAGAACCAGCGGTATTTTCATTGAAGACGAAGGCATCGAACTGAAAAGCTCGCGGCGCATCCACCAGCAATACGGCAATAGCGTGCATATCAATGTCACCAGCTATAACCGGGTGGTTTTGTTGACCGGAGAAGTTTCTTCGGATGAACTCAAGAATAACATTGAGCGACTGGTCATGGGTGTCGATAATGTCCGCCGCATTCACAATGAAATCGCTGTCGCTTCGATGACATCCTTGGCGTCGCGCAGCAATGACGTATTACTGACGTCCAAAGTCAAAGCGCGTTTTTTGGCGGAACGGAAGTTTCAAATCAACCATGTGAAGATCGTGACAGAAAACGGAGTGGTTTATCTCATGGGCATCGTAAAGCGGCAAGAAGCCGATAATGCCGCGAAAATCGCCAGTTCCACTTCCGGCATTCGTAAAGTTGTAAAAGTATTCGAATACATGGATTAGGATACGGCTTTTTTGACTATGTTGCCAGCCGGCCTGATCGCGAAAATCGGAAATATTTTCCCGGTCGAGCGTTTTTATACCGATCCGGTGGATTGCTACGCGTACGCCTACGACAACAGCCGCAAGATTTTTCCGCCGGATGCGGTGCTATTCCCTTTGAGTGCCGATGAAATTCAGCACGTTGTTCTGCTGTGCAATCAATTTCAAGTGCCTTTAATTCCGCGCGGCAGAGGAACCGGCACCGCAGGCGGCAGTTTGCCGGAATTCGGCGGCATCGCGTTATCGCTGGAACGCATGACCCAAATCCTGGCGATCGACCCCGCGAACCGCGTCGTCGTGGCGCAACCCGGTGTATTGAACCAATCCGTGCAAGAAGCCGTCAAGCCGCACGGTTTTTTTTGGCCGCCTGATCCTTCCAGCGCGGCTTTCTCCACTATCGGCGGCAATATTGCCACTGGCGCTGGCGGCCCGCATGCGGTTAAGTATGGCACTACGCGCGAGCATGTGTTGGGTTTGAAGGCGATTACCGGCGCGGGTGATTTGATTACTACCGGTTGTTACACCACTAAGGGAGTAGTCGGTTACGATCTGACGCGCTTATTGATCGGTTCCGAAGGCACGCTCGCTGTCGTCACCGAAGCCACGTTGAAATTAACCGCATTGCCTAATGCCGTAACCGGCATTACCGCGCACTACCAAGATCTTCCCAGTTGCACTGAGGCAATTGTCAAAATTATGGCGTTGCCGCAATTGCCCAGTGCGCTTGAATTTCTCGATGCCGGGTCGCTTAATTTGATTCGTGGCCGTTACCCCGACATGCTGCCGGCTGATACCCATGCGATGCTGATGATCGAAGTCGATGGCTCGGGTCGAGATACGGCAGAATCGGTCGCGGCCATTTTAACCGCTTGTCAGTCCGAGAAATTAATTTTTGCGGGTGAAGTCGACAACATTGCGGCGCTGTGGAAAGCTCGCAAAGCTTTGTCACCATTACTCCGCGAAATTGCGCCGAAAAAAATTAATGAAGATGTCGTGGTGCCGGTCGATGCCTTACCTCAGTTTCTAGCGGGATTGACGCAATTAAGCAACCAATATCGACTGCACAATGTTAATTTCGGGCATGCCGGCAATGGCAATATCCATGTCAATCTGCTGATCAATCCGGATAATCCGGATGAAGTAGCGCGCGCCGAAAAATGTCTGGATGAAGTGTTCAACCTCGTGATAAAGCTGCGTGGCACATTATCCGGTGAACACGGTGTCGGCAGTGAGAAGCGCGCTTTTGTCACCAAGGAGATTGATGCTTCAACACTGAATCTGATGCGCGCTATCAAGCGGGTGTTTGATCCGGATAATATCCTGAATCCTGGAAAGTTGTTTCCCGCTGCAGATTAAGCTATTAACCGTGCTTCAAAATACAAAAAGCGCTTGCAGCCGTCTGTGGAAAACGACTGCAAGCGCTTTTTTAATTAACGAATCAGTTTGTTTTAAAAGCGAAAATAATGATCGACGAGTAAGGCTACGAATAATAGCGCCAAATACAAAATCGAGTAGCGGAATGCTTCGCGAGCTAACTTGTCGCTGTAATTGCGATAAATTTCAATCGCATAATACAAGAAAATACCATTCAGTATCAGGCTGCTTGCCAAATAAATCAAACCGCTCATTTGTGTCACGTAGGGCAGTATCGTGACGGCACACAGAATAAATGTGTACAGCAATACGTGCAGCTTGGTGAATTGATCACCGTGTGTTACTGGCAGCATGGGCATACCGATAGAAGCATATTCATTCTTACGATACAACGCCAGCGCCCAAAAATGCGGTGGTGTCCATGCAAAGATAATCAAAAACAGCAATAGCGCATCGCTTGCAATTTCACCGGTTACTGCGGTCCAGCCCAATACAGGTGGCATCGCGCCGGATGCTCCACCAATTACGATATTTTGCGGGGTAAGCGGTTTTAGTATCACGGTATAAATAATGGCATACCCGACAAACGTTCCTAACGTCAGCCACATGGTCAGTTCATTGACCCAATAATACAATATGAACAAACCCAAACCACCCACGATGGATAGAAAAAATAATGTCTCTGGAACACTGACTTTTCCTTGCGGCAGCGGTCTGCCCTTAGTTCTTGCCATCACAACATCCATTTTGTGCTCGACCAAGCAATTTAATGCTGCTGCCGCGCCAGCTACCAAGGCAATACCTGTCGTTGCCAGAATTAACGTATCCAATGGCACAGCACCGGGAACTGCTAAAAACATCCCTATGACCGCAGTGAAAACAATCAGCGATACCACGCGGGGCTTGGTCAATCGATAGAATTGATTAATTCGCGATGCCGTCTCTTGCCATGTCAAACTGGAAGCCATCTTTTTGATCTCCTTATTCAGACTACTAATGTTTTAATTACTATATTTTAATCGGTCTTAATGCTCTATTTGCGATACGTGAAGCAAGCGTTTCAAGTCATGCCCCATTTTGGTACCGTCGACATTCTCAGGAAAGCGCATCATCAAATTGCCTATCGGATCAACCAAGTAGATGTGCTTTGTTTGCGATTCCTTGGTTTCAATTAATTCGAGTAACTCGCTATCTTTAGCGCTAACAAAATATGTTCCTTCATATTCTTTTAATAATTCCTCACTGGGTTTAGTGTCATCGTTTATTAACCAAAGCCGTTCTATCCGGTGCTTTTCTTTGCCCTGCACCATTCTGACTTGCCTCATGAGGTATAGTTTTTTCTTACACGCTTCATCGCATTGCTCAGCGGAATCTATCGTGACTAATATCCACTTTCCATGTAAATCTTTAATCCGAAATATGGTATTGTCTATTTGATTTGTGCCTTTACCGGTCAGTTTAACGATCGGTATTAAATCACCATAATTTTTGCTCTCAGGTCGATATTCCATAAAATACAGCACATATGAAATAAAAACTGGTGAGCACATCAGAATCAACAGAAGAATAAATTTACGTCTGTTACTTTTCTTTATTTCTGCGTTTGACATTCAATACTATAAAAATAATTATTGTGGTAGCTGCGAGTGAAAACCACTGAACCGCATAGCCTATATTTTTTGATGCACCTGATTCAGGTTTATGCCAATCCTTTATCAACCCATCGTCTTCTTTACTTTTCTGTAAAATCAACAGGGGCTGCAGCGTAAGATCCAATGCTTGTTGATATTTTTCCAGTGACAAGCTGTTCCAAACCTGTTTATCAGCTTGCTTATCTGATAATTCAAATGTTTTGATATTTGGCGAAACAACGGTTCCAGCTATGCGCACCTCGCCTTTGATATCTTTAACTGGAGGTAATACCGATCTATCGTAGCCTGTCGCCACCCACCCTCTATTTACTGCCACATGAAGAGAGCTGTTAGCAATTCTCAGCGGGGTAATGATGTGATAACCCGCTCTTCCTTGATAAGTTTTATTGTCAAGGTAAATTGTCTTTTCATTAACAAATTCACCTTGTACTTCAACATCCCGATATTCAAAATCAGCTAACTTTACGAGTGTTGAAGGTAACAAGACCGCAGATTGCTTTGCAAATTGCTCAAGCTGATCATATCGTGATTGCTTTTCGTCCGCTCTCGATAATTGCCACAATCCGAGATTCGAAAAAACAGCAATCGCAACTAAGGTTAAAATGACAGACCATAACCTAGGTTCAAACTGGTACCCCAGAATATTCATTCATCAATGCTACCGTAAAAACAGATTCCAGCTTTTTCACCATTTCATGCAATCAGTGCAAAAGCTGGAATCATTATGCAAAGCTGAAGTAATTCGTCACATCAGATAGACGAACACGAACAATCCCAGCCATACAACGTCAACAAAGTGCCAATACCAAGCCACACCTTCAAACCCAAAATGATGCTCAGGCGTAAAATGGCCAGCCGCACAACGGAAATAGATTACTATCAACATAATCGTTCCAATTGTCACGTGAAAACCATGGAAACCCGTCAGCATAAAAAATGTTGCGCCGTATGCACCAGTCGTTAATTTCAGATTTAAATCTTGATATGCATGAACGTATTCGTATGCTTGACAAGCAATGAACGTTGCGCCTAAAGCGATCGTTGCCAACATCCAGAGTTTTATGCCATCTCGTCTGTTTTCTTTCAATCTCCAATGTGCGATTGTCAATGTCACACCGGATGTTAACAGTAACATCGTGTTAAATGCTGGCAATCCCCATGCACCCATTGGCGTGAATGGATCATAATCACCAGGTCCAGTTGTTGGCCATTTACCATCATACGATGACCAAAAGCTGTTTCCCAAAACGGTGCTTTCTTCTGCTAACCATGGTATCGAGAGATTGCGCATGTAAAATAATGCACCAAAAAAAGCACAGAAGAACATTACCTCTGTAAAAATAAACCAGCTCATCCCCCAACGGAAGGATTTATCAACTTGCTCTCCGTATTTTCCGCCTTCACTTTCTCTTGCAACGGTTCCAAACCATCCGAACAGCATATAGATCAAAATGGAAAGCCCGATTGCTAGTAACCAATAGCCTGTTTCCACCTTGTTCATAGTCAATGCTGCACCAGATCCCATAAACAATATTGCCGTCGATCCAATGATTGGATACGACGATGGAGCTGGGACATAATAGTGTCCTGATTCTTGACTCATTCTTCTCTCCTCTTACTTATGATTTTAATTTCTAACTCACAACCAATCTGACAATCAGCATTACACCAAATACAAACAGTATTGCGCCAATGATCCCACCTATAATGACTTGAGCCGGTGTTAACGTTGCTGCATCATGCTCAAGATCGCTTTTTTTTCGAATCCCCATGAACGCAAACAACACGGCTTTTGCAATTTGCACAACACTTGCTTTTGCCGGCTTGTTCGTTTGCTCGTTCAAGATACTTCCTTATTTTTTAATAACATTCACACCTTCTGGCAATTCAAAGAAAGTGTACGAAATCGTAACAGTATTAATATCATCAGGGAGCCCCGGATCTATTACAAACTGCACTGGCATCTGTCTTGTTTCATTTGGCTTAAGCACTTGTTTAGTAAAGCAGAAACATTCAAATTTTTTTAAATGCTTCTCCAGATAACGAGGACTATAGCTGGGTATCGCTTGTCCAGCTATTTCGCGATCTGAATTATTTGTAATTTCGTACATCACATTTATCGGCTCACCGGGATGGATTCGAGCACTAGTTTGCAAAGGTTTGAAACTCCAAGGTAATCCCCTTGTATTGGCATCAAACTCAATCGCTAACCATCGGCTTTCATCCACCCAGTTATCCTTGCTGAGCACATCCGGTTTTAACAGATTATTAATACCGGTAACTTCACAAAACTTTTCATAGAACGGCACCAAGGCATAGCCAAATGCGAACATAATCAATGTGAAAATCAACAACTTTTTCAGCATCAACACATTTGCTTTTGTACTAGTAGTTGTCATTCCCATTGTTTGATAATTACCGTTAAATATAACGCAAGCACTGTGATCAACAGAAACACCGCTGTTTTAAGTTTCTTACGCTTTAAATCTGTTTCCTGTGACATACGAGTTCCTATCTGCTTTTATTTACTTAACAATAGGTGGCTTTTCAAAGCTATGGTAAGGCGCAGGTGTTGGCAAATGCGTCCATTCCAAAGTTGTTGCACCATCCCATGGCATTTGAGGCGCTTTTTCACCACTACGAATACAATTGATCATAATGTAGAGGAAAAGAAGCTGAGTTAATCCAAACCCAAATGCACCGATACTTGAAATCATATTGAAATCAGCAAATTGCAGATTATAGTCAGGAATTCTGCGTGGCATACCCGCTAACCCCAAGAAATGCTGCACAAAGAATGTCAAATTAAAGAAGAACATTGACAACCAGAAATGCCATTTACCAAGAGTTTCGTTGTACATACGGCCTGTCCATTTCGGTATCCAGTAGTAAGCACCCGCAAATAATGCAAACAAAGAACCAGAAACCAGAACATAGTGGAAGTGCGCAATAACGTAATACGTATCTTGTACTTGAATATCAATCGGTACAATTGCACAAATCACACCGCTGAAACCGCCGATTACGAACAAGAAAATAAAACCGATAGAAAACAGCATTGGCGTCTCAAAAGACATCGAGCCGCGCCACATCGTAGCTGTCCAGTTAAACACTTTCACACCTGTTGGCACGGCAATCAACATGGTTGCGTACATAAAGAACAACTGACCAACTGTCGGCATACCTGCAGTAAACATGTGATGCGCCCAAACAACACACGACAGAATCGCGATTGATGCTGTTGCATAAACCATCGATGAATATCCAAACAATGGTTTACGTGAGAATGTTGGAATCACTTCAGACACAATACCGAAAGAAGGCAGAATCATGATATACACTTCCGGGTGTCCAAAGAACCAAAATATGTGTTGAAACATTACCGGATCACCACCGCCCGCTGCATTGAAGAAGCTTGTTCCAAAATGACGATCGGTTAACAACATGGTTACAACACCTGCTAGAACTGGCATTACGAGCACCAGCAAATACGCAGTAATCAACCATGTCCAAACAAACATTGGCATTTTCATTAACGTCATGCCAGGCGCACGCATGTTCAGAATGGTTGTGATGATGTTGATCGAACCCATGATTGATGATGCACCCAAGATATGCACTGAGAAAATCATCAGATCAACACCCAAACCACCTTGCGTTGACAGCGGCGGATAGAATGTCCAACCACCTGCTGCCGCACCACCGGGAACAAAGAATGAGCTCACCAATAACGTTGCAGCTACAGGTAATAACCAAAAACTCCAGTTATTCATCCGCGCAAACGCCATATCTGGCGCACCGATCATCAGCGGCACTTGCCAGTTAGCAAAACCAACAAATGCAGGCATGATGGCGCCAAACACCATTATCAAACCATGCAGCGTTGTAAATTGATTAAACAACTCCGGCTCAAGAATCTGAATACCGGGCTGAAATAGCTCGGCACGGATTCCCATCGCCAAGGTTCCACCGACCAAAAACATTGCAAAACTGAACCACAAGTACATCGTTCCGATGTCTTTATGATTAGTTGTTGTAATCCAGCGCATAATCCCGCTTGGATGATGGTCATCATGCTCGTGACCGTGTGCGTCACCATGTACTGCTGCCATATTTATCTCCTTTTACTTATTTTCTACATGCATTGATGTTTTAACCGCAGATGATTGAGCTGCAACCCACTTGCTATACTCACCCGCTTCCATCACTTCCACCACAATCGGCATATATCCATGATCTTTGCCGCACAACTCCGCACATTGCCCACGATAAATACCTGGTTTGTCTGCAGTGAACCAAGTATCACGTATAAAACCAGGGATCGCATCTTGCTTAATGCCCAGCGCAGGAACCCACCACGCATGGAGCACATCATTTGCCGTTAAAATAACCCGCACTTTTTTACCGACAGGCACAACTACATGGTTATCCACTTCCAGCAGGTAATTTTCCCCTTTCGGTGCTTTGTTTTCAATTTGCGCGCGAGGCGTAGTCAATTTGCTAAAGAAACTAATGCCCTCTCCTTCACCTTGCAAATAATCATAACCCCACATCCACTGATATCCAGTTGCCTTGATGGTTATATCAGGACTTGAAGTATCTTTCATGGCGATGACGGTTTTTGTCGCCGGCCACGCCATTACGACAAGAATAAGACAAGGTATTACCGTCCAAACAATCTCAACGGCAGTACTATGATGAAAATTTGCTGCTTTATAACCAAGAGACTTACGGTGTTTGAGCACTGAATAAAACATAACACCAAAAACACCAATAAAAATAACCAAACATATCCACATAAGCCAGATATGCATATCATAAATATCTTTCGCTATGACACTCTGGGGCTCGGGCAAATTATACTTGGACCCTACCGCCATACTTGAGTACAAAGCGAGAGCGGATACCCCCGCCAGGGTTGCTGCTGATTTACTTCTCATATTTCCCCCCCACATGATTACTAATTTTACAGATTTCAGGTACGACTTATAACGCTACAACCTGAACGCTTATCCTGTTCAGCCATCTCACGGAAGTCATACGCCAGAATCCTGTTTCGTTAAAACCACACCATGATTGACGATAATTTCATTTCCTTGGCCGAATTTCCTTTTTATCCGCAACTTAGATTTTATTAGTTATAGAACACTTCTACATGCTAATTAATCGAAGGGAAATTCTAGCATGCCGCAGTTACTCAAACAAGGGAAAATCATGATTTTTATAGCAATATTCCCATGTTTATAAAATGGTATTGTCATAAATGAATTTGAAAGACCGGTTATTATTCTGATTCCAACTCCATAAATATCCGATTCAAACCAACTTAATTAATAGCAGGACAAACAAAATTACCGCGGAAATCGGAATTATGAAACTCATCCAGTCAGATGATGATCCCTTTGGGCTATTTTTTATCATCTGACGCGCTGACGGAAGAAGAATAACGATAAAGGCTATCAACGCCAGAGCCGAAACAATCTGCATCCAATCCATTTTAATTCACCTCGTCAAACTATTTGTTAACGGGAAAAAACAAAACCCCGGCTAAACCGGGGTTTTGTTTGATGACAACTTGAACTAATCATTAATCATCATTATTCATAATGCCTAAAATTTGCAGCAAGCTAATGAAGATATTGAAAATTGTCATGTATAAACCGATCGTAGCCAATACATAATTGGTTTCACCACCGTGTATGATGCGACTTGTATCGTAAAGAATAAAACCGCTCATTATCATGATCACCACAGCCGATATCATCAACGACATTGCCGGTATTTGAAGAAAAATATTGGCTAACGCCGCTAAAAGTACCAACAAAAAACCTACCATCAAAAAACCGCCTAAAAAGCTGAAATCTTTTTTGGTAGCTAACGCATAAGCGGACAAGCCCATGAAAATAACACCTGTACCACCTAACGATAAAGTGATGATATTGCCACCATTCGGTAATGAAGCATACATGGTCAGCACCGGCCCCAAGCCAAATCCCAGAAGACCTGTAATCAGGAAAACAATGCCGATTCCAAATGATGAATTAGCAAAGCGCGGCAATACAAACATCGCAATGATCATACCGCCGATAACTGAAATCAAATATGTCATGGGTGGCATTTTCAGCGCCATTGACACCGCAGCAGTGAAGCCACTAAACAGCAGAGTCATAGCCAACAACATATAGGTATTACGTAATACTTTATTGATAGCTAGTGCCGATGATGGGCTTTGCGCTACTGATGAAAAATTTTGGTTCATTTTGAAATAGCCTCCATATAAAAAAACATACCAATCTAGCGGCAAATAAGACTACTATATCTCTGATATAGTTCAAGTCATAATATCATGGATTTTGTTGTCATTTATTTCATTGACTACTTTTCTGCTTTTGCCAAAGCAAAACTATAGACAAGGAAGTATCCCCCTCGTTCGACTAAAGTGATATTCAAACTCACCGATCCAGAATCAAAAGTTGCATCACCGGAATAATTAATGCGTTTTTCACCAATCAACGAAAATGCACTCATCGTTCTGGAAAAATTAAGCTCATCCAAAGAATGAAGTCGACCAAAACTTCGATAGTGCTCCATCAATTTATCAAATTCTTCATCGTTGATGGTTTGCTTGGTTTCTGGGGCCAGATGATGTAAAAAAACCGGTTTTTCCCAGCTGGAGATTTCAATAAGAATCTGCTTGATGGCGGGTTCGGCACTTTTACTGTAATAATCTTTCTCACGGCTGGTATAAAAAAACAACATGATAGCCATGGTTAATAATACGGCGACTACAAAACGCAGTGTGTGAACTTGCATAGACTAATGACTCACTGTTGAGAGGTTATTGACGATCGCTTTCGCAAAGATTACCGGCATCAGCGGTTGGAACCATGAAACCAAAATGCTGAAATGCTGCTGCTGTCGCTACACGACCTCTCGATGTACGTTTCAAAAACCCCAGCTGAATCAGATAGGGTTCCAATACATCTTCAATCGTATCCCGCTCCTCTCCGATAGCCGCGGCAAGATTATCTACTCCCACGGGGCCACCTTCGAATTTCTCTAAAACTGCCAGCAGAAGTTTCCGATCCATCACGTCCAGTCCAATCGCATCGACATCCAGCATTCTTAAGGCAGCATCTGCCAACTCACGAGAAATTTGTCCGTCCGCTTTAACTTCCACATAATCGCGAACCCTTCGTAACAAGCGATTTACGATTCGCGGCGTCCCGCGAGAGCGTCGCGCGATCTCAAATGCACCGTCGGTTGAAATTTTGACATTCATCAGCCCAGCTGATCGCATAACAATCTTGCAAAGTTCTTCGGCAGTATAAAATTCCAATCGAGATACAATCCCAAATCGGTCTCGAAGCGGGTTTGTAAGCATCCCCGCCCGGGTCGTAGCCCCCACCAGCGTGAAAGATGGCAGATCCAGCTTAACGGATCGTGCCGCAGGCCCCTCTCCTATCATGATATCCAATTGAAAATCCTCCAGCGCAGGATAAAGAATTTCCTCCACCATTGGCGAAAGTCGATGAATTTCATCAATAAACAATACATCGTTAGGCTCGAGATTAGTCAACAAAGCCGCCAGATCGCCAGGGCGCTCCAAAACCGGACCAGATGTTTGCCGTAAGTTAACCCCCATCTCTTTCGAGATAATATGTGCAAGTGTGGTTTTGCCGAGTCCTGGCGGACCAAACAGCAATACATGATCGAGTGCTTCATGGCGTTTTTTTGCAGCATCGATAAAGATCTGCAACTGTTCTCGAATTTTTTCTTGCCCGATATATTCTTGCAGTTGCTTTGGACGAAGCGCACGTTCAAGCACTTCTTCATGCGAGGACGAGGGCAGGGCGGTAATTAGCCGATCAACTTCAATCATATCTAAATCCCCGTAGAATAAATGCTACCTTTCCTTTGAGAGTAATTGCAGTGCCTGACGAATCCCATCGGTTAATGATATTTCCGGTGAAATTTGATTGACGGCCCAATTTGCTTCTCGATCATTGTAACCCAGTGATAACAATGCATTCAGCATATCACTACCATTCCTTGATGCTGACTGCGCGGCACCAACCCCGATCACCTTGGAATCAAGTTTATCGCGTAATTCCAGTAATAGTCGTTCAGCAGTTTTTTTTCCTATCCCTGGAATTTTTGTTAAGCACGCGCTATCTTGAGCGCCAACAGCTTGATAGAAATCCTGCACGCTTAATCCGGATAGCAGAGCGAGTGCGGTTCTAGCCCCAATACCGGATACTTTTATCAATTGCCGGAAAACTTGCCGTTCCGGCTCCGTTGCAAAACCAAATAATAAATGCATATCCTCACGGATCGACAAATGTGTATAAAGCGTTACCTCCATCCCATTCGCGGGCAGATCATAATAAGTACTCATTGGAACATCAATCTCATAGCCAATACCATGCACGTCCAACAGCACCTGCGGCGGACGTTTCTCAATCAATATTCCTGTCAGCCGTCCTATCAAACTAACCGCCCCCGCTTCATGCGAAACCCTGCCGTTGAAATCTTACCTAAACCCAGTCCTCCATGCGCATGACATACCGCACAAGCCAACGCATCAGCCGCATCGGAACTCGGGTGAGCCGGAAGATTCAGTAACCGCACTATCATTTGCTGCACCTGGTCTTTGCTTGCATGCCCTTTCCCAACAACTGCTTGTTTGATTTGTAAGGCAGTATATTCGGCTACCTTTAAATTATTCGCCACAGCCGCACAAATAGCTGCGCCACGCGCTTGTCCCAGCAAAAGCGTAGACTTAGGATTTATATTGACAAAGACTTGCTCGATAGCGACGTGATCGGGTTGATACTGTTCAATCACATCACGGACATTTTCTAATATTTCTTTTAATCTCGACGGTAGATCACCTTCCGATGTTTTAACACTTCCGCTACAAACATAAGTCAATTGACCGCCATTTTTCTCGATCACTCCAAAACCGGTGATACACAAACCTGGATCTATACCGAGAATACGAATTTTTTCACCTATCGCAAAGACAATTAATCCTGATTAATCATTGCAGTAGTATAAACATCCTGAACATCGTCAAGATTCTCTAACGCATCCAAAAGCTTTTGCATTTTTACTGCATCGTCACCGGTTAACACCACTTCGGTACTTGGTTTCATTGTCACTTCGGCGTGTTCGGCTTTGAATCCCGCTTTCTCCAGCGCTTGTTTCACATTGATAAAATCATAAGGCGCAGTAATAACTTCTATACTGCCGTCATCATTGCTAATCACATCTTCAGCACCACCATCGAGTGCTGCGTCAATGAGCTGCTCTTCAGAGGTTCCTGGAGCAAAAATTAGTTGGCCGCAATGTTTGAAAAGAAAACTAACCGAACCATCGGTCCCTAGATTGCCACTGTATTTGGTAAAAGCATGGCGAACATCGGCAACCGTACGGACACGATTATCCGTCATGCAATCAACCATTACTGCAGCACCGCCGATGCCATAACCTTCATACCGGATCTCTTCGTAATCGACCCCTTCAAGTGCTCCGCTGCCACGTTTAATCGCTCGCTCGATATTATCTTTGGGCATATTCTGATCATAGGCTTTATCAACCGCCAACCGCAACCGAGGATTGCTTTCGGGATCAGCACCGCCCATTCTTGCAGCCACCGTTATCTCCTTGATAAGCCGGGTAAACACTTTGCCGCGTTTGGCATCTTGCGCTGCTTTCTTGTGTTTGATGTTAGCCCATTTACTATGACCAGCCATTACTTAGTTTCCTTATATTATTGATTGCGCAATCACATTGCACTCAGATATGAATATTCTCATTTATTGTTTAAGTATTTGATTACAAGTATTATCCAATCTGACGCGATGCGCAGATTCAAATAATCAGCATTTTGATTAGCAGTCGATCCTATTATGAAATTTTAGGAAGCGTTTTATCTACTTTTTTTGTCATCTTACCCATAAATAAAAACACTGTATATTTGAATGCTTCGGGCACTATGCATTATTTATTTTTTTCGGGACGCTTCCAGTTCGAGATACTGACTTGCTTTGACCTCGACAGCGTTAGCTGATTTTCCGGTGTTTCTTTGGTAATTGTAGACCCGGCACCAATTGTTGAACCCCTTGCAATCTTTACCGGTGCAATTAGCTGTGTATCAGAACCAATAAATACATCGTCTTCAATTACTGTGCGATATTTGTTAACACCATCGTAGTTACAAGTTATTGTTCCAGCACCAATATTAACATTTTTTCCGACCATGGAGTCTCCGATATAACTTAGATGATTGGCTTTGCTCGATCGTCCAATTTGACTATTCTTTACTTCAACAAAATTCCCTATATGCACTTGGCTATCCAGTTTTGACCCTGGGCGAATTCTCGCGTATGGGCCAATTTTGCATGCTTCGCCAATCTCTGCATCTTCGATCAAACAAAAAGGTTGAATAATTGCGCCAGCAGCGATCTTGACATTCCTTAAAACACAGTGCGCACCAACCTGAACCGAATCTCCAAGAATCACGGAGCCTTCAAAAATACAATTAATATCAATTGAAACATCTGAACCGCATTGTAGTTCTCCACGAATATCAATTCGCGCTGGATCCAGCAGTCTCGCTCCCTTTTCCATTAAATTGAATGCATAATTCGTCTGATAAATGCGTTCAAGCTCAACAAGTTGCGATTTGCTGTTAACCCCCAAAACCTCCCATTTTTTCTCAGCCTCAAACGATTTAATTTCGAGTCCAGCTTTAACCGCCAAATCTATAATGTCTGTCAGATAATATTCTTGCTGCAAATTATTATTTTTTAGCTGCGGAAGCCAAGAGTGCAAAAGAGTATTCGGTATCAGCATAATGCCTGTATTTATTTCACTAATATCTTGCTGTTCCTGCGTAGCATCTTTTTGTTCAACGATCGCCGTGATTTTTGAAGTAACCGGATCTCGAACAATTCTTCCGTAACCGAATGAGTCAGCAAATTTAGCTGTAAGGATCGTCAAATACTCGCTCGCTGACACATGAATCAACTTATGCAAAGTATCTTGGCTAATCAAAGGAACATCGCCATACAACACTAATGTAATCCCATCCACATCCAAATGAGGTAATGCTTGTAGCAGCGCATGCCCAGTACCTAGTTGCTGAGCTTGATTAACCCAAGTGATTTCTGCAGCTGTTAACGACTGTTTGACTTGTGCGGCGCCGTGACCGATAACAATACAAATTTTTTCTGGTTTTAGCGACTGCGCTGTGTCAACAACATGCCGAATCAAAGAACGACCAGCAACTTCGTGCAAAACTTTTGGCAACGCCGAGTGCATTCGTTTTCCCGCACCAGCCGCAAGTACGACGACATAAATTTTTGTAGCAGTCTCTAGCAGCTTGCTCATCGCCATTGTTACATTTAAAAGAAATGTATCTATTCTATAATCACACGCAAATGATAGAAACAAAAAAGGCGACTTAAGTCGCCTTTTTTGTTAAAAAATATTCTTAATGCCTGCGTTTTCTTAACTTGTCGATTGCCGCTAACTGTGCCATAGCTTCTATCAATTCCGCTTGTGCTTTAGCATAATCCAACTCAGATTCCCGATTCTTCATCGCTTCTTCAGCTGCTCGTTTCGCTTCGATCGCTTTAGCTTCATCCAGATCGTGGCTTCTAACCGCTGTATCTGCAAGAATAGTTACTACATCAGGTTGAACTTCGAGCACACCTCCAGAAACATACACCAATTCTTCATCTTTTAACTGTGCTTTGATACGAACCATGCCTGAGTTTATTCTTGTCAATAGTGGCGTATGCCGCGGATAAATACCCACTTCGCCCATTTGAGCAGGTGCCACCAGAAATTCCACTGGTCCGGAATAAATTGATTCCTCGGCGCTTACGATATCCAGATGAAATACAGTTCCCATTACATCACTCGAAAATTATTGAAGTGTTTTAGCTTTCTCGACTGCTTCTTCGATACTGCCAACCATATAAAAAGCTTGTTCAGGTAAATCATCGTATTCACCTTCCACAATGCCTTTAAAACCTTTAATCGTATCTTTCAATGATACATATTTGCCTGGTGATCCAGTAAATACTTCCGCAACGTTAAACGGCTGCGATAAGAAGCGTTGAATTTTCCGTGCTCTACTAACCGCTAGCTTATCTTCGGCAGACAACTCATCCATGCCCAAAATCGCGATGATATCGCGTAATTCTTTATAGCGTTGCAAAGTTTGCTGTACAGACCGTGCGGTATTGTAATGTTCTTCTCCGACCACTTGGGGATCTAATTGCCGAGACGTCGAATCAAGCGGATCAACCGCAGGATAAATACCTAATGAAGCAATATCCCGTGATAACACCACCGTTGCATCCAAGTGACCAAAAGTCGTTGCGGGTGATGGATCCGTCAAATCGTCTGCTGGCACATATACCGCTTGTATCGAGGTGATCGAGCCAGTTTTGGTTGATGTAATCCGTTCTTGTAAACGCCCCATCTCTTCCGCCAAAGTCGGTTGATATCCTACGGCTGAAGGCATACGTCCCAACAAAGCCGATACTTCTGTTCCCGCCAGGGTATAGCGATAGATATTATCGACGAAAAACAATACATCCCGGCCTTCATCGCGAAATGCTTCAGCCATCGTTAATCCGGTTAAAGCTACACGCAAGCGATTGCCAGGCGGTTCATTCATTTGACCGTAAACCAATGCAACTTTATCAAGAACTTTTGACTCTCTCATTTCATGATAAAAATCATTACCCTCGCGAGTGCGCTCTCCAACACCTGCAAATACCGAATAACCACTATGCTCAATTGCAATATTGCGGATTAATTCCATCATATTGACGGTTTTACCAACGCCGGCACCGCCAAATAAACCAACTTTACCACCTTTAGCAAACGGACAGATCAGATCGATCACCTTGATACCGGTTTCTAATAGTTCGGTAGAGGCGGCGAGTTCATCAAATGCTGGCGCTTCCCGATGTATTGACATTTGTTGATCAGCACCGATATCACCCATCTCGTCGATAGGGCGCCCCAAAACATCCATGATACGTCCAAGTGTCTTAGCACCCACTGGTACTGAAATTTGTTTACCAGAATTCTTAACTATCATCCCACGACGCAAACCATCGGAAGAACCGAGTGCGATTGTTCTTACCACTCCATCACCTAACTGCTGTTGCACTTCTAGTGTAAGTTCTGATCCTTCCATTATCAATGCATCGTAGACTTTCGGAAGAGATTCCCGCGGAAACTCCACATCAATTACCGCACCAATGCACTGTACAATTTTTCCTTGGCTCATTGTTGTTCCCTAAACTAATACAAAAATTTTTAAACGGCTGCAGCGCCCCCGACGATTTCGGACAATTCTTTTGTAATTGCTGCTTGTCGAGACTTGTTATAAATTAATGTCAACTCATCTATGACATTTCCTGCATTATCAGATGCTGCTTTCATTGCCACCATTCGAGCCGATTGCTCAGATGCCATGTTCTCAGCTACAGCTTGATAGATCAGAGCCTCAACATAGCGCACCATAACATCATCAATCACCGGCTTCGCCTCAGGTTCATAAATGTAATCCCACGCTGTTTTTACTTTTTCACCAGATGATTCAGCACCCTGTATTCGTTCATCCGTCAATGGAAGCAGTTGTTCCATGATCGGTTCTTGCTTCATTGTATTGATAAAACGGTTATAAAAAATAAATACACGATCGAAGCGATCCTGCGTATACCCATCTAGCACCACTTTTACCGCTCCAATGAGCTTCTCTATATCTGGCGTATCTCCGAGTGCGACAACTTGTGAAATTACATTTGCACCTATCCGGCTCATAAACCCCAGGCCTTTATTGCCGATGCAGCTTACTTCTACTTGTTCGCCTTCTGCTTGCCAATGCTTCATCTGATTCACAGCTTTACGCAGTATATTAGTGTTCAAACCACCGCACAGGCCTTTGTCTGATGTAACGATAATTACGCCAATCCGTTTAACCGTATCACGTTCTATCAAGAAAGGATGGCGATATTCGGTATTAGCTCGACTCATATGAGCTGCGACATCCCGGATTTTTTCGCCATAAGGCCGTGCTTTTTTCATACGATCTTGAGCTTTACGCATTTTCGATGCCGCCACCATTTCCATAGCGCGCGTAATCTTTTGCGTATTTTTAACGCTCTTTATCTTGTTTCGTATCTCTCTGCTACCAGCCATTGCTAATATGTTCCACTTTGCTTAAATTCTTGAATTGCTGATGCTAAAGCTTTATCAGTTTCGGCATCCAGCTCTTTGCTTTGCTCAATCTTGTCTAAGATTGCACCGTGCTGAGCCCGAATATAGCTCTTCAAAGCAGCTTCAAATGCCAAAGCACGATTCACTTCTACATCATCATAATAGCCATTATTGATGGCATACAATGTCAGTGCCATTTCCGATACGCTGAGCGTAGCATATTGAGGTTGCTTCATAAGTTCTGTAGCCATTTTTCCGCGCTCAAGCTGCTTTCGGGTCGCTTCGTCAAGATCCGATGCAAATTGAGCAAATGCCGCAAGCTCACGATACTGCGCTAGTGCTAACCGAATGCCACCGCCAAGTTTCTTAATAACTTTCGTCTGCGCCGCACCACCTACACGTGATACAGAAACACCCGCGTTAATCGCGGGGCGAATACCCGCATTAAACAAATCTGTTTCAAGAAAAATTTGCCCGTCAGTAATCGAAATGACATTTGTTGGAACGAATGCTGTTACGTCACCCGCTTGCGTTTCGATGATCGGCAAAGCCGTCAGTGAACCCGTTCTTCCTTTTATCTGCCCATTTGTTTCTTTCTCGACATAGGCCGCACTGACTCTAGCAGCCCTTTCAAGCAAGCGTGAGTGAAGATAAAACACATCCCCCGGGTAAGCTTCCCGACCAGGCGGACGTCTCAGCAATAGTGAGATTTGGCGATATGCCCAAGCCTGCTTTGTCAAGTCATCATATATAATCAGCGCATCCTGCCCTCTATCCCGGAAATACTCGCCCATGGTACAACCCGAATAAGGCGCGATAAATTGCATTGCTGCAGATTCCGAAGCAGTTGCAGCAACCACAATCGTGTACGCCATTGCTCCGCGCTCTTCTAATTTACGAACCACATTTGCAATTGAAGATGCTTTCTGACCAACAGCAACATAGATACACATCATGTTCTGACCTTTTTGATTCAAGATCGCATCAATTGCCACCGCGGTTTTACCCGTTTGCCGGTCACCAATGATTAATTCCCTTTGCCCGCGGCCCACAGGCACCATCGAATCTACAGACTTCAATCCGGTTTGCACCGGTTGATCAACCGATTGCCTCCAGATAACACCCGGGGCAATTTTTTCTATGGGCTCAGATCGCGCAGCCGTAATTGGTCCTTTACCATCGATCGGTTGTCCCAGAGCGTTCACAACTCTACCCAACAGGCCTTCACCTACCGGAACTTCAAGAATACGTCCTGTACATTTGGCAGTATCGCCTTCCCGAATATGCTCGTACGCACCTAAAATAACTGCACCCACAGAATCTCTTTCCAGATTCAGTGCCAATCCATAGGTATTATTCGGAAACTCCAGCATTTCACCCTGCATCACATCCGATAAACCGTGAATGCGAACAATCCCGTCTGTTACGGAAACAATGGTACCTTGCGTACGGACTTCTGCCGTATCTGTTAGTCCTTCTATCCTTTTCTTAATCAATTCACTGATTTCGGATGGATTTAACTGCATTTTATTAACTCCTAGCTTTTAAGGGCAATGGTCATTGCTTCAAGTTTTCCACGTACAGAAGCATCGAAAATTTCATCACCTATTTCAACCTTCACACCACCAATTATTTCGGGATCCACACTCACTTGAGCCTCAACCTTGCGATTGAATTTTTTCTCTAAATCAGTTACCAATTTATCCAGCTGCCCGCCTTCCAGTTTAAAAGCTGTAATGATCTTCGCTTCCAATACGCCTTCGTGCTGTGCTTTTAGTTGCTCAAATAATTCCATCACTTGAGGCATCACATGCACTCGCTTGTTCTCAACCATTAGCTTGATAAAATTGCGAGCTTCCCGCGTAAATTTTTTTCCGCCAATTTCAAGGATTAGCTCACTCAATTGCATTGCTGACACCAATGGATTTCCTACCAGCAACTTGATCTGATCATCTTGAGCTATTTCAGCAGCAGTCTGCAATATCTTAGACCATTGAGACAGGTCCTTACTTTCTAAGGCAAGCCTAAAAACTGCTTCCGCATAAGGTCTGGCAACTGTAATTGCTTCTGCCATTATTTTAGATCATCCCGTATCGTATTAAGTAACTCTGCATGTGCATTTGCATCTATCTCGCGCCGCAAAATCTTTGCTGCTCCTGCAAGCGCGATATCCGCAACTTGTTGTCTCAACACTTCTTTTGCACTGAACATCTCATGCTCAATTTCCGCTTTTGCGCCTGCAACAATCCGATCGCCTTCCTCTTTTGCAGCTTTTTTGGCTTCTTCAATAAGCTCTGAAGCACGCTTCTCAGCTTGAACTATTATTTCCGATGCCTTTTGTTTCGCTTCTTTTAATACATCGGACGAACGTTGACTCGCTAACTCCAGCTCATGACGTCCGCGCTCTCCCGCCGCCAATCCATCTGCAATTGTTTTTTGTCTTTCCTCAATCGCACGCAACAATGGCGGCCATACATATTTAACAGTGAACCAAATAAAAACGGAGAAGGCTACCGCCTGAGAAATTAAAGTAAAGTTAATATTCATGACAAGCCTATAAACTCAGATTGAAACAATGAAACTTTTACTGAATCACTGCTAATAATGGATTACCAAATGCAAATAGCATCGCCAAACCTACAGCAATAATGAAAGACGCGTCAGTCAGACCTAGCAATAAAAATACCTTGCCTTGCAAAGTTGGAATCATCTCTGGTTGGCGAGCTGCACCCTCAAGGAAACGGCTACACATAACACCCACACCAATACAAGCCCCAGCCGCGCCAAGCCCGATCATCAAACCAATGCCAATTCCAGTATATGCTTGAATCATTGCCAAAAACTGCAAATTCTCCATTTTAATTTCCTTCTATAAAGATTAATGAAATACAACAAAAAAACTTTAGATTTTAATGAGACTCATGCGCCATTGAGATATAAACCACTGTCAGCATCATAAAGATAAAGGCCTGCAAAGTCACAATCAGAATGTGGAAAATCGCCCAGCCAGCACCCAGAATTGCTCCAAAGATAGTACCTGACACACCCGTTGCCGCCCACATTCCCAACAGCAAGAATATAATTTCACCGGCATAGATATTTCCAAATAACCGCAATGAATGTGAAAGTGGCTTGGATACGTATTCAATAAAATTGAATAGCAAATTTAATATCCACAGCAATGGATTCTTTCCGAATGGCGTACAGAAAAGCTCATGCATCCACCCGCCGAACCCTTTTACTTTTACATTGAAGAAAAGCATCAAAAACCAAACTGACAATGCTAGAGCAAAGGTTGTATTGACATCGGTCGTCGGCACAATTTTCCAATTATGCATACCAAAAACATTTTCAGTAATCCATGCCATGATATCTATTGGCAAAATATCCATGGCATTCATCATCAGCACCCACACGAATATGGTTAATGCCATGGGCGCCACTAACGCATGCCGATTACCATGAAAGGTGTTCTTCACCTCATTATCAATAAACTCAACAGCCAATTCGACGAATGCCTGAGTTTTAGAGGGAACTCCCGGAGTCGCTTTACGCACAACCAGCCATATAAAACCAAAGCTAATGATGCCAAGGATTATGGAAGTAACCAATGTATCAACATGAAGTACCCAGAATGAACCTTCACTTACTTGCGCTGTTAAATAGGTTAGGTGATGATCAATGTATGATGTTGGAGTAAGTTCTGTTTCGGATGCCATGTACTGCCTATTTCGCTATGAAGAATTTATCTTATTTTTGACTTTGTATCATCTGCAATCAAAAGCGCCAAACTATAAATCAGAACAATCAGTATAAAAGTTCCAATAAATACAAATGCATTAACGCTTTCGTAGTATTTAAAAACAACCCACAAAAAACCGATCGTCAAGATTATTTTGACAGCTTCTGCTCTCAACGCCGTTCTGAGTGCTGCACCCGCCGTAAAACCGCTATGCTGGGACACCATTACTGCGTATGCTGCAGTCGCAATTACGCTTATCAGTCCACCAAGCAGCGCTGAAATTCCGCCATGCAAATCCGTCATAATCCAGAAAACTGACGCTGCAATTAACGTGACCAACAACTGAATGCGAAGAACAATTTTAAGCGGTCTATTCTTAATCCAAGACATGCTTTCCACCTGCCTTCGGAACAGACAGCATAACTGCACTTAAAAAAACCGCAACTATAGTCTAATAATGCTATGCAGTCAACGTAGAATTCCTTTAGAAACCTTTTGTACCGCGCCGCAAATTAAATTTCGAGTTTTTCAAATATGGCTGCAATCCCCTGGCCGCCGCCAATACACATGGTTACCAGCGCATAACGTCCGTCAATACGGTGCAGCTCATAAATCGCTTTGATCGCAAGAATCGAACCTGTCGCGCCTATGGGATGGCCTAATGCCACGGCACCGCCGTTGGGGTTTGTTTTTTCAGGATTAAAATGCAATTCTTTTGCTACTGCACATGCTTGAACCGCAAAAGCTTCGTTGGATTCAATAACATCCATATCTGAAATTTTAAGCCTCGCTCGCCGCAGCGCATTCTGCACAGCGGGCACCGGCCCCATGCCCATGAACTTCGGATCCACACCGGCATGGCCATAGGCAATCAACCGCGCCATCGGTTTTAATTTCCGCTTCAATGCCGCGCCCTTTTCCATCAATACCAAAGCAGCAGCACAATCGTTAATACCTGAGGCATTCCCTGCGGTGACCGTCCCCTCCCGTTGGAAAGCGGGTCTTAATTTAGCGAGATCATCAATATTCGCGCCTTCTCGAGGATGCTCATCCGTATCAAAGACGATTGTTCCTTTGCGATTTGAAATTTCGATTGGCAAAATTTGCGCCTTAAAATAACCATTCTTGATCGCCCGCACCGCGCGGCGATGGCTTTCAACGGCATAGGTATCCTGCTCCTGCCGTCCGATTTGCCATTTCGATGCGATATTCTCAGCGGTAATACCCATGTGCACACGATCGAAAGGATCCGTCAGCGCACCTACCATCATATCGACAGTACCACCATCATTCATGCGTTGCCCCCAGCGCAATGCCGGCAACAAATAACCGCCGCGGCTCATGGATTCAGCGCCGCCAGCCACCGCCACATCGGTATCCTGCAGCAGGATGGTTTGCGTCGCAGAGATAATCGCCTGCAACCCGCTACCGCATAGCCGGTTCACGTTCAGCGCCGGAACATGCTGCGGCAACCCGCCTTGAATAGCAGCCACACGAGCCAGATACATATCGCGCGCTTCCGTATGAATAACATGACCGAACACCAGATGCCCGACTTCCGTTACATCCACCTGGGCACGACGGATTGCTTCACCGACTACTTGAGCCGCCAAGTCAACGGGAGCGATATCTTTCAGCGAGCCGCCGTAATCGCCGATTGCCGTTCGCACGCCACTTAATATGACAACTTCTCGCATGATTTCATAAGGCTTCAAATTCTTTTTGCCATTTCAACAACAAGCTCAATCACTTTCTCATAAATTCTGCTGTAATTGTTGCAATGCTTTCATCACTAACCGGAATTCATGCTGCAATCTCGATAACAAACTCACCATGTCATTGTTTTGCGCATGACTATCGGATTCTTCCAGCAACCGGCAAATTTCGAAAAGTTTTTCAGCACCCACATTGGCTGCGCTTGATCGCAATGAGTGCGCCGTACGAACAAGCCCAACGTGATCTCCTGCTTGAATGGCTGCTTCGATTTTAATGACAAACTCGGGTGCAGATACTAAAAAAATACCGATTAATTTTTTTAGTATCCCGGCACTACCCGCCGGATCCAGCTGGCGTAACGCATCCAATTTATCCAGGTTGACAACAGCAGTCACCGCCACCCGATTTTCAGGATCAGAGTCCATGCTGTAATGAGGCTATTCGTTGCATGATCGGCGGATAACCGGAGCTACCCGCCAAATTCGTTCAGCAGTTGATTATTTCTTCACAAAATCAACTAATTTCTGGTAAGTAAATAAGAAATCCTGCGCTTGCAAAGGTGTATGACATTGAACGCAATTCAGTTCGTTGCTTTTCACGCTGCCATCCGGATTGTAGAGCGCAAAACCCCAATCACCCGTACGGTTTTCTTTCGGGAAAGAAGCATCCCAGTCGTTCCTGTTTTCCATCACAGCAACGGCTGCCAATGAATCTATTTCAAACAGACCATCGCTACCGGGAATCGGCTTGCCTTCCGCGTCTTTTTTCGGGGTATAAATCTCCATCACCACAACAGCGCCCGATCCGCCATGCTTGCCTTGTTGATAGCCGGATATAGTCGCTTCATTGGCATAAAGCTTAGCCAGTTGCGTCTGGTTTGCACGGTTCATCGTGGCATACAGAGTAAACGTTTTGTCGTAATCTTTCGGAAATTTAACGTGTTCGGGATCTCCTCCCGCCTGAACCAGCAATGGAGTAAAAGCTAATACCGAAATCATTGTCTTAATTGCATTTTTCATGTTTTTCTCCTGAATAGTATTAAAGGTTGCGAGGTAAAACAGATTTTCGACAGGTATCATACCGCATAAAACAGTAAAAATTGTTGACTTGATAAAAGTTGTCTATGCTGCCAGATCCAGCACTAATTTCGCCGATAAATACAGAACCATCACCGCCAGCGCCAAGTGAACCATAAAACTAACCGGTTTCTCGCTCACCGCGCCCAGAAATGTTTGATGCTTACCTTCACGCTTCAATCGCTCATACTCCGCCCGCTTCCGTAAGGTACGTTCATGCTGATAAACATCGATCAATGCCCGAGCCCTGTCGAACTGATTTTCATCTTCCAACCAGATCGCCGCTATCGACACCCCCCAATTGCCCGCCGATGTTTCATAAAAATCAATCGCGTTTTTGATCAGCAACTCACGTACATCGTTTGCTTCGTCGTCAGGAACACTGTTTAAGCGGAATAAAATTTTTGCCATGAACCCTCTTCGGTTGTGTTATTTTCTAAAAAAGCAAAGCCGCAATAGCGGCGGATGCTGGCTTTGCAGCAGGATCGATCTCAAACAGCCAGCAATCTTCTCATTAAAAATTATACCGTTAACTGATTACATAAATGACAAAAACCATATTGATTACTGGCTGCTCCAGCGGCATCGGCTATTGCGCCGCAAAAGGGCTGCGTGAACGAGGCTATCGGGTATTTGCCACTGCAAGAAAGCGCGATAGTGTCGAATCGTTGCTTGCCGAAGGCTTCGAAAGCTTCCGGCTGGACTTAAACGACTCCAATTCGATCCATTTTGCATTTGAAGAAACGCTGCGGCGCACCGGCGGCGAACTGTATGCACTGTTCAACAACGGCGCATTCGGCTTACCCGGTGCAGTCGAAGACTTGCACCGCGACGCGCTGCGCGCGCAATTCGAAACCAATGTGTTCGGCTGGCAGGAATTGACCAATCTGGCGGTTCCCGTAATGCGCAAACAAGGTTACGGGCGAATCATCCAGAACAGCTCAGTGCTGGGTTTTGTCGCACTGCCTTTCCGTGGCGCGTACAACGCTTCCAAATACGCGATTGAAGGATTGAGCGATACGCTGCGGCTGGAATTGCGCGGCAGCAATGTGCATGTCAGCCTGATCGAACCCGGTCCGATCGCCAGCAAGTTCCGCGCCAACGCGGTCGAAGCGCTGGCGAAGCACATCGACATCGACCACAGCGTTCACCGTGAAAAATATCAGGGTGTACTGGCCCGGTTGAACAAGCCGGGACCCGCCGTGCCTTTCACGCTGCCGCCCGAGGCGGTGCTGAAACGCGTGATTCATGCGCTCGAAGCCGAAAAACCAAAGCCGCGCTATTACGTAACGGTTCCCACGTATCTGTTCGGTTTTCTCAAACGTATTCTCACCACGCGCGCATTGGATATGTTGCTGGCAAAATCCGGTGACAGTAACTAAGGAAGCGCTGATTAATTCAACGAACGTGATGAAGGGCAAGGCGCACGGAACGCAACAACCGAGACCTATCAATCTGATAGGCGAGGGAGTGAGTACCGCGCAACGAAGCAATTCGCTCGTGCAGTCAATTAATCAGCGCTTCCCTAAGGCTTGGCAGCAGAAGCCGCACACGACCGCAACATTTTCCAAGCGATTTGCCCGAAAAACGTATCGCCTCTGAGAGACGCTTGCACGGTGCGGTCATCGGTTTGCTGCAACAGCAACGCAAACGCGTATGCCGTTTGATCGTTCTTGCTGCGTTGATCGGCTGTTTGCACTTCCGCAACCGGGTTGCCATAAATCAGAACGGCATCGGGATTGGAAGGTGCGTACGTGGCAATAGCACCGCGTAAATAACGCGTATCGTAAGCATGAATTTCCGACGCGTGAATATCCGGAAATTGCCGGTTTCTGAATTGCAGCGGCCGCAAGAACGACCGGCCGTCCGATTGCAATTTGATAACCACGCATTCCGCCAATCCGGCATGGTCACCGGTGAAATTTTCTTCGAAGCGCTGTGCATTTTGCTGCGTGCCCGGAAAATGGGCGCACGCCGTCAGCGATCCTGCAACCGATAAGATGATTAAAAACTTCACGGTCAATAGCTGATTAATTGCCTGCGTAAAAGATTAATCAGTGTTTCCCCAACCGCCAAAATATACATACGGCTTCATCGGCTCGGCCGATTCTTCGAAGCGCTTTTTTTCTTCTCGATTCTGCTCGCGATCCCACCAGCGGCTGCGCGCTTCTATGCGTTTCTCCTGAACATGCGGGTTTTTTTCCAGAAACTCGCGCATGAACTTGGTGTGTTCCGATTCGTAACTGTAATCCATGATGATCTCCTGCACAGAAATTACAAAAAAACGCACTTTAGCACAGCTCGTTTGTTCGATACAGCCTTATGGATGCTTCGCTACCGCTTAACCGTTCACGCCGGTGGTAAAATACCGGCATGACGATTCAAAAATATCATAAGGAAGCACTGATTAATTCACTGAGCAAGATGATAGGCGAGCTTCTAAGCACCACTCAGCGCAGCCAATCGCTCGCGCAGCCAATTAATCCGCGTTTTCATAACTTTTCACCATTGCCATGCTGATACTAGGCATCGAAACTTCCTGCGATGAGACCGGCATCGCGCTGTACGACACTGAACGCGGACTGCTCAGCCACACGCTCTATTCGCAAGTGGCGATGCACCGCGAATACGGCGGCGTAGTGCCGGAACTGGCGTCGCGCGACCATATCCGCCGCGTGCTGCCGTTGATCACGCAAGCGCTGGCTGCCGCCAATTGCGAATTGCGTCAGGTCAGCGCCATCGCCTACACGCAAGGCCCTGGGCTGGCCGGTGCATTGCTGGTCGGCGCCAGCATCGGTGCCGCAATGAGTTTTGCATTGAACATTCCGGCGCTCGGTATCCATCATCTCGAAGGTCATCTGCTGTCGCCGCTGCTGTCGACCCCGGCGCCGGTTTTTCCATTCATCGCGCTGCTGGTGTCCGGCGGCCATACGCAATTGATGCAAGTCGATGCTGTCGGCCACTATCGATTGCTCGGTGAAACGGTAGACGATGCCGCCGGTGAAGCCTTCGACAAAACCGCCAAATTATTGGGATTGGGTTACCCTGGTGGCGCGGCGTTATCGCAGCTCGCCCGGCAAGGCCGCCCGGGGCAATTCAAACTGCCACGCCCCATGCTCAACAGCGGTGATCTGAACTTCAGTTTCAGCGGCCTGAAAACCGCGGTGCTGACCTTGCTCAACAAACAGGCAATCGACGATCAAATCCGCGCCGATATCGCGCTGGCGTTTCAAGACGCGGTGGTGGAAGTGTTAACCGGAAAATCGCTGGCCGCCCTGGCGCAAAGCGGACTGAAACAACTGGTAGTGGCAGGCGGTGTCGGCGCAAATGAACAATTGCGCCGGAATCTGAGCCGGAAAGCCGCAATCCAAGACGCCACGGTGTTTTACCCGGAACTGGAATTCTGCACCGACAACGGCGCCATGATCGCCTTCGCCGGCGCCATGCGGTTGCAAGCGATGCCGGAATCCGCCCGGCAACCGGCGCGAAGCTTTAATGTACGCGCGCGCTGGAATTTGGAAATGCTGGAAACACCGAAACGTGATTGAGATTATTCCGGGGATTTTTTCTCGCCGATGCGCCCTTCCTTGCCCGTCAGCAGATTGATGATGTTCGATTGATGGCGCCATATCAGCAGCAACGACATCGCCGAAACCGCCAGAGTGCTGACTTCAAAACCGAGCAAGCCGATGCTGTACAGCGGCGTGAGCGCTGCCGCAACCAGCGCCGACAGCGACGAAATGCGCCAAACGTATGCCGCCAACAGCCAGGTCGCCAGCGCCAGCAGCCCGACCCACACATTCAAACCGAGCAGCACGCCGACCGCAGTCGCCACGCCTTTGCCGCCTTGAAAGCGTAAAAACACCGGGAACACATGACCGAGAAACACCGCCAGCGCCGCTATGGCAACCGCTTCCTCGCCCAACCCCCACTGCGGCGCGTAAGATTGCGCCAGAAACACCGCCAGCCAGCCTTTCCCGGCATCGCCAAGCAACGTCAGCACCGCCGCGGCTTTCTTGCCGCTGCGCAATACGTTGGTCGCACCGGGATTTTTCGAACCATACGTGCGCGGATCGGGCAGTTGAAACACCCAGCTTGAAATCATCGCAAACGGTACGGAACCGAGCAAATAAGCCAACCCAGCAAACAGCAGCAATGTCATATCGTCAAACCCGCCTGGAGAAAATAGATTAGAATCGCGTATCGCTCACGCAAGACTGCCCATTTTACCGCCGAATCACTGATGGATATTATTTTTCTGCACGACTTCAAAGCCAAAACGCTGATCGGCGTCTACCCGTGGGAACGCATCGTGCCGCAAACCATCCGGCTCGACCTGGAAATCGCTTTACCGACCAGCCGCGCCTGCCAGACCGACAACATCGACGACGCACTCGATTATGCATTGATCGTCGGCCGCATCAACGACATTCTGACGAACCAGCATTTTTCCTTATTGGAAGCGCTGGCCGAACACATCGCACACACCATTTTGACCGAGTTTCATTCGCCGTGGGTCAAAGTCAGCGTCGCCAAGCTTGGCATCCTCCGTGGCGTCAAACGGCTCGGCGTGCGCATCGAACGTAGCAGCATAAACATACAATAGCGTTTTTCACGCAGACATCTTCAGATCGATTGGAATCGATGCAATACTTACCGGCGCAAAATGTCGAGGCGTCATCATGAACAATTAATTCGTGTAACAGTCTGAGGAACAAGGTTGGCGGGCTGTTGGTGTTGTCAGAACAGCACGATAACCGGGAAACTCAGCTATTTCGCAACCGGAAAATTTACAACCATTTACCTGATAGTTGATAATAGCTTTCAACGTTCATGATACGGAGGTATACCATGCGCACCGTTCCAACCATTTTCTTTGCTGCATTTGCAATTTTGACGGTCAATACTGCAGTAGCAGGACAAGATGCCAGCGAGATACAGCGGCAGTTCAACGCCGAAACCGTCAACAAACGCTTCAGCGTGCCGACCGATGCGGCTTTGAATTCAGCACTCAAGGAAGCCACGCAACGCGGCATGCCATCGGCAAGAACGCAACGGTTCACGCCGGGATGCGTCGGCTTGGGTTGCGGCGGTCTTGGTGGTTACGGTAATTTCGGTTACGGCAGTTACTTCGGCGGCTACGCGCGGCCCTATTACGGCGGTCTATACGGCGTCTCCAGCTATGTACCGTACTATTACGGCTGGTAACGAACCAGGTAATTGAGTTACACGCTTAATTTGCAGCAACAGCAGCCGATGAAATGCGGCGGTTTTTATTTTCAACATTTATCCATTCGGGAGGTGAAATGCGGTACGTCAGCAACAAGAGTGTTTGGGCACTTACAGGAACTTTGATTGTTTCCTTGATCTTGAGTGGCTGCGCGGCGGTTCATACGTCAATTGCCAAAAAAGATTTGGACGTGCAAACCAAAATGAGCGATACCATTTTCCTGGATCCCGTTGAGCCGGATCAGCGAACGATTTATATCAACGTTCGCAACACCTCCGATAAAACCAACTTCGATATCACCGCGACCGTTGCCAGAGCGCTGGAAGCGCGCGGTTACCGCATTCTCAACAATCCGAAAGAGGCGCATTATTGGTTACAAGTCAATGTGCTGAGCGTCGACAAAGCCAGTCCGACCGCTGCTGAAGCTGCATTGCGCGCTGGTTATGGCGGCATGGGCAGCGCCGCGCTGGGTGCCGCGGTGGGCACCGCGACCGGTGCTGCGATTGACGGCTGGAGCGGCGCCGGAATCGGCGGATTGGCCGGTGCTGCGGCATTCGGTTTGGCCAGTACACTCGCCGATGCTGCAGTAAAGGATGTGACATTCATGGCCATTACCGATGTTGAAATTGCTGAGCGGGTCGAGGATGGCGTAATTGTGCGTGAAGACCGGCAGCAAGACGCGAAGCAAGGTATCGGCGGCGCCAGACGGCAATCGTCGACCAAAGTCAGCGAAATGAATAAATACCGAACCCGTGTCGTCAGCACTGCCAACAAAGCTAATTTGCAGTACGAGGAGGCGGCACCTGAACTGACCAACGGCTTGGCGCGCTCGATTTCCGGATTGTTCTAGCCCTCCCGGAGCCATCCCACTGCGTATCCGGTTGCCTGGCGATGCTACAACCGCCTCGCAGCCGGTTAGAATCTTCAAAATGCTTTCCATCGATCAGGAGATAAGATGCAACGACAATTAATTCCGGCAGCAATGGCTTTGGTTTTATCTTGCACCATGACTGTTGCGCACGCCCAAAAAAACCAGCCTGCCGACAGCCGCGAAGCCGTTAACCGCATGGCGAAAGAACTTGGACTCAGCGAAGCACAGCGCAATCAGGTCGAGACCATTTTGAACGCCGAGCGGAAAAAGGTGGAAGCAGTGTTTAATGAAGAAAAGAACAAACTTCAGCGAATCCAGGAACAAACCCGCATCAGCCTGCAAGCGGTGTTGACGCCCGAGCAAATGGAAAAACTCGAAAACAAGATGCGCCAGCAAAATAGTAAGAACAACGCTCAAAAATAATAAATCTTAAAATGCCGCGCACTTATTACTGTATTGATTTATACACAAAATTTTTCCGCTGAGAAAGATAATGGATTTTTTATTAACTTTCTCAGCGGATCATGGAAGATTACTTACAAACCAGTTGCTTTTCCCTCCAGAAATCGAAGCGTATTTTCAATAGTATCGATGCGCTGCGGACCGGAACCAAACACATCCCCTAACACAAATACTTCCCCATTCTTGATACCGATATAAGTTTTAGTGTCTGGATAATGACGATAGACGAATCCTTCTAGCAATTGATCGTCCACGTTGGGAGGCGAAAAATATTGTGGAAATAATTGCTCGGCCAAATTGAATATTTTTTGCTCTTTGCTATCGTCGGTAATCAGGAAAATATCATCACTGCGGCGGCGGTGAAGTGATCCTAAAAAAATGATATCACCATTATCACTTAGCCAATTACGTTTAGAACTCAGCCCGGTTGGAAATCCACCAGTGATAATTCGTTCTAATGTCTGCTCTTCCCCATTTACAGTTACTTTCATTCCTTCTTGAGCCACCAATCTAGTCCGCCCGTCCGGTTCACCGCGCCATATTGCAGGAACTTCTCCTCCGCCCGATACCGTCTCCGCAATTCCAGAAAAGAAATATTGTCCGTTCTGATTGATTTCCAAAGTTGAAAATACTCCATTGAATATCCAATCGGATCCGAAACCAGGCGGTTGTTCGTTTTCGAAAGCAATAACCCCAAGCTGGGAAATCTCTGTATCGCCAAGACTTGTAAAAGGCAAAGTTTCTCTGGGTTTTCCAGTCAATAATGCAGATCCGCCACTTGTACTAGCGATGGGTACAATGGCTAAGTTGTTGTTTGAGAAATCGTAGCCTGTCATATCAGATAATCCCACAATAGCATCACTTCGTTTATCCGCTAATATTTCACCACCAAATACGAGTGGATTAACCCGATGCAAGTCATCCATGACCCAAACACCATCTTTACTCTGGGAATTATCCGACATACTTGCAGAAAAAAACACGCTACCGTGATCATTAATAGTCGGGTTTCCAAAACCGGAAAAATGGATGCCCGGCATTCCGGGAACAGGATCATTTTCTGCCAATAAGGTTTTTATCACGCCATCACGCCCTTTAAAAAGACCAAATCGAATCGGACAAATCTCATCTTCCGCATATAGCTCAGCTAAGAAAACAAATTCGCCCGATTGATTTATGGACACAGGGTTCATTTCCACTCGGTCATAAATACAACCTGCCACCGGCGAAGGAATCGGCTGCAAACCCAGATTATTCTTAAACCAAATTTTATGATCACCTGTAGGCGCAACTTTAGCAACTATTACCATCCCTGCATCCGAAAATGCAAAATCAACTATGTCTCCAATAGTTTCTCCGTCAGAAAGTCCTGGAGCCGGATCACCCGTTTTCATTACCCCATAATTTTTTCCATCAACATGCTCAACTAAACCTTTTGCATATTCAGTATCGCTTATCTTAAAGCTTGCCAAAAAGCCTACTGATCCTGAATGAGTTAATTTAAGCCAAGACTGATGATAGAAATCTCCAAAGAGTACATGCGCAGGAAAACCAGCAATTGAATCATTTTGCTTAATAACCAAGCGCAATTGTCCCGGCAATCCTGTCCAGATCGCATTTGTTTCATCACTTACTCCACTACTACTTTCCTGATCAAATGCTGCAACCCCCGTAAAAGCGATATGTCCAGAAGGGCTAATTTCATGATTATACAAACTTATATATACATATCTTTCTGGAAACCCCGCTGCGGGGCGACCCAGCCCAGCAATCAAATGAATAGCTGCTCCTAATTGCATAGCAAATAAGATAAGCGATAAAAACAGCGACATCCCGAAGAAATACTTCAAATTCAATTTTCTCTCCTTTACCTTACAAGAAACATACATGAGTGCAAAAAACTTAAGCAAAATAGCTTACAGGATCCACCTTTCCCACCGCTGCAAACCCTGCTTTGCGAATCCGGCAGGAATCGCACACACCGCAAGCACGCCCCGCCTCATCCGCTTGATAGCACGAAACCGTCAAACCGAAATCAACCCCCAAAGCAATTCCTGTTTGGATGATTTCCTTTTTGGATAAACGCATCAGCGGCGTATGAATGGTGAGTTTCTTGCCTTCAATCCCCGCTTTGGTCGCCAGATTCGCCATCTGTTCGAATGCTTGAATATATTCCGGGCGGCAGTCGGGATAGCCGGAATAGTCAACCGCATTCACCCCGGCAAAAATATCCTGGCTTTCCAGCGTTTCCGCCCACGCCAGCGACAGCGACAGCATGATCGTATTCCTTGCAGGCACGTAAGTTATTGGAATTTCTGTTTTCTCTCCGGCTATTGGGATTTCAATTGCTTGATCGGTCAGCGCCGACCCGCCGAATGCGGTCAAGTCGAGTTTGATGATTTGATGCCGGTGAGCGCCGAGCGATTGCGCAACCTTTTGCGCAGCCGCCAGTTCCGACCGGTGCCGCTGCCCGTAATCGACGCTCAATGCATAACATTGATAACCTTGGTCGCGCGCAATCGCCAGAACTGTTGCGGAATCCAGCCCGCCGGAGAGCAACACTACGGCTTTCTTCATCGCCCCGGCCCTTCGCCCCATAGCAATTTATGCAGTTGCAATTGCATCCGCACCGGCAATTGATCGCGCAAAATCCAGTCGGCCAGTGTTGCGGGACTCAGACTGCCGTGAACCGGTGAAAACAGGATCGGGCATTTTTGCGGTAATTGCTTGTTCTGAATGATTTCACAAGCCCAGCGATAGTCGCTTTCATCGCAAATCACGAATTTGATTTCATCGTGCTGCGTCAAGCAGTCGAGATTGCGCCAATTATTTTTGGAAACTTCGCCCGAGCCGGGTGTTTTGATATCCATGATCTTCGATACCCTCGCGTCTACTTGGGATAAATCCAGCGCGCCGCTGGTTTCGAGCGATACCGAATAGTGCGCATCGCAAAGGGCTGCCAGTAAAATCAAGCAGTTTTTTTGCGCCAAAGGCTCGCCGCCGGTCACGGTGACGTAGCGGGTGTTGTAACGCGCGACCTGTTGCAAAATCGCGCTGACCGTCATCGTTTCACCGCCGCTAAAAGCATACGCGGTATCGCAATACCCGCAACGCAACGGACAGCCTGTGAGGCGGACAAATACCGTCGGCAACCCTACCCGGCTGGTTTCGCCTTGTAACGAAAAGAAAATCTCGGTGATGCGCAAGGTTGCGGTTTCTAACGCTTGCATTCTGTGTGTGCTATTGACTAAAGAAAAAAGCGGACTGTACTACGTTGTGGCGGCTACAGCAATTGACTGCGGCGGATTGCGCTGGTGTGAAGTTACTTGAGGTTAGCCAGGCGTTGTTTGGCTTTTTTTCCGGCTTCGCTATTCGGGTATTTTGCCAGGATATTTTCCAGGGTTTGCCGGCTTGCCTTGCTATCACCCATTTGGTTTTGACTGGTGGCAATATTCAGCAGGGCATCCGGCACCTTATTGCTATCCGGATACTGGGCAATCAGTTTCTGTTGCGCCGCAATCGCAAGCTGATAATCGCGCAACGCGTAGTGGGCGTTACCGATCCAATAGGCAGCGGCCGGCGCCAAATTTGATTGCGGGTAACTCTGCAGAAAGTTTTCGAATTGCGCGATGGCATCCACATAGTCACCGCCTTTGAAGCGGTCATAAGCAGCCTGATAAGCACCATTCTCCGCAGGACCCGCAGGCATTAGCGCTTTCGCCGGAACACTCGCCGAACCGGCAGCCGCTGATGATTCGATTTCCTCGTGCGCCGGTTCAGCAGCAGCGGCACTTGCAGCGGGTGCCGCTACTGGTTCCTGAATCGAAGGTGCAACCGCAGCATGGCTTTCGTTATGCATTCCCGGCTGATCCGGTAACGAAGAGCGCGGTTTCCCGGATGGCTGCTCAATCTGGCGCAGCCGGTTGTCCAGATCGATATAAAAATCGCGCTGGCGTTTTTGCAGCAACGCATTGTCATTACTGAGCATTTCGACCTGGCCGTTGAGTTTCCCCAGTTCCTGATTGAGCGTTTCAACTTGCGCGTACAGTTCAAGTAAAGCTTGGCTGTTGAGTGCCTGCTCCATCTTGGCAATACGCGCTTCCATTTCACTGACTTGTTTGCGCAGCGCATTGATCTGTTCGCGCGCTTCGTTGTCGCCGAACAGCGATGCATAAGCAGCATGGCTGCTCAGCAGCAATACAAGAAAGAAAGCGCGTATCAGCATTATTCACCCCGATACAGAATATCGGTGCGGCGGTTCTGACTCCAAGCTGATTCACCATGACCCAAAGCGCGCGGTTTTTCTTCACCGAGGCTGACGGCTTCGATCTGAGAATCTCTGGCGCCCGCCAATGTCATCATGTTTCTCACGCTATCGGCGCGGCGCTGACCCAATGCCAGGTTGTATTCACGGCTGCCGCGATCATCAGTGTTGCCTTGCAGGATGACGCTGGCGTCGGGATTGTCGCGCAGGAATCTGGCGTGCGACAGCACCAGTTCGCGATATTCGCTTTTGACGGTATAGCTGTCATAGTCATAATAAACACTGCGTTGATACAAAATACTATTGGGATCATTCAGCTGGCTGAAATAGCCGGGTCTACCGGATCCGGATCCCATCAAATCGCTACCGCTCATCCCGTCACTATACCCGGAGTCCGCGTTTAATTCTTCATCCGGCTGTGTTGTTTGGCTGGCACAGCCTGCTAACAGCACAATCAGTGTAATTCCCAATATTTTTTTCATTTAATTCTCCTATTGATTAATAAAATACTACTTCCACTTCGGTAGAGGACCCCAAGCCGGTTCGCGGATATCGCCCGTTTGAACAGTGAGATGCTGCCTGGTTTGCCCGTCTCTGGAAACCGCCGATAATATACCATGCCCGTTTATCTCGGTCGCATACAGAATCATTTTGCCGTTCGGCGCGAAGCTGGGCGATTCATCAAACCGGGAGTTGGTCAGTATCTGCACTTGACGGGAACCAATCTCCTGTACCGCCACATTGAATTGGTTATTATGCCGGTGAATAAACGTAAAGCTCTTGCCATCCTGGCTATAGTCTGGGCTGACATTGTAACTGCCTTCAAAAGTCATCCGCTCGGCATTACTGGATTCCGATCCCGTTACCGCCATGCGGTAAATTTGCGGACTGCCGCCGCGATCGGATGTGAATAAAATGTACCGTCCATCCGGCGAGAAATTCGGCTCGGTATCGATTCCGGAACTTCTGCTCAACCGCTGCAACCCGCTGCCGTCCACGTTCACCAGAAAAATTTGCGAGCCGCCTTGATTGGTCAGCACCACGGCCAGTCGTTTTCCGTCCGGCGACCACGCCGGAGCGCTGTTACTGCCTTTAAAGCTGGCCACCGCTCTGCGTTCGCGCGTCGCCAGTGTTTGTACATAAACGACCGGCTTTTTGTTCTCAAAGGAAACGTACGCCAGTTGACTACCGTCCGGCGACCAGGCCGGGGAAATGATGGGCTCGGTATATTCGATAATCGATTGCGCGTTATAACCATCCGAATCGGCAACCTGCAGCGCATATCTTTCGCCGCGCTTCAATACATAGGCGATGCGGGTGCTGAACACTCCGACATCACCGGTTAGCGCTTCATAAATGACATCCGCGATACGATGCGCCGCCGCGCGCAATTGCGTAGCCGGAACGGTAAGCGCCAATCCCGTCAACTGCGCTTTCTTGGCGACATCCATCACGCGAAACTGAATCTCCACTTGCCCGGAAGACAACTGCGTCACCCGCCCGATAACCAGCGCATTGGCGCCGCGTTCGGCCCAATCGGAATAAACCACTTCGACCGGCGCATGGGGCGACGATCCAGCCGGATCGATCAACCGGAACAACCCGGTGCGTTGCAAATCGGCGCTAATCACCGGCGTAAGGTTTTGCGGCAGCGCGTTTTCATCGGCAAAAGGCACAATCGCGACCGGAATCCGCGAAGCCCCGCCGCCGAAAATCTCGATGTTCAGTTGTGCAAAGGACGGCAGCGAAAATAACCAGAATAAAACAATCCAGATGCCGCGATGTGATTTGAAACGATAGTTTGACATAGTGATTAACTAATTAATAATGCAAAAATTACCAATGGATTATAACAATCATTCACGATAATGCACTGTAATATTCAGATTGCGGAATTCGTTAAACAGCGCCGGATCGGGCGGTAGCGGCAACGGTTTGGACAAATGAATGGCGCGTTCCACCGCACTGTCAAAAACCGCGTGTCCGCTGCTCTTGCTAAGCCGCACGTCCAAAATATCTCCCCCCGGCAGCAACGTCACGTTGAACTCCACCACAGGATTCCCTGGCAAATCAGGCGGCATGACGATTCTGCTTTTGATCTTGGCAAGAATCAGAGCTTTATATTTTGAAATTTCATTGGTCACTTGATTCCTTGCCGCAGCTTGCTGTGCAGCGCGTTGTGCTTCAGCATCCCGCTGCGCTTTGGCCTCCTGCTCACGTTGCCGTTGCGCGGCTTGCTCTCTTTCTTTCTGGAGTTGCAACTGTTGCAACTCTTTTTGCCGTGCGGCTTCCTTTTGCTTTTCGAGTTCCCGTTGCTTCTCTAGCGCTTTTTGTTTCTCCAGCTCCTTTTGCCGGGCTAATTCTTTTTGCTTCTCCAGTTCTTTCTGTTTCTCCAACTCTTTCTTTTTCTCGAGTTCTTTCTGTTTCTCGATTTCTTTTAAACGTTCCTGCTCTTTAATCTTTTCCTGTTCTTTCTTCTTCTGCTCTTCCGGGTCCGGTTTCTCTTTTATCGCAATATCCGGCTTCTTGACCGGTGGTGTTACGGCTGCTTTTTGCGCTACCGGCTTGGGTGGTTCCGCTTTAACCGGCTCCGGCTTCGGTGGTTCCGGTTTGGGTGGCTCAGGCTTAGGAGGCTCTGGTTTGGGCGGCTCCGGCTTAGGAGGCTCCGGTTTCGGTGGTTCAGGCTTTGGCGGCACTGGCTGCGGCTCCGGTGGTTTTGGCGGAGGCTGGGTTTTCACCGGTTCTTGTATCGGTTTAGGTAATTCCGTCCAGATTTCGACCATCATGCCTTCCGGCGGGTGGTCTTTCCAATGCAACCCAAAAACCAATAATGCGACAAACAATAAATGAACCAGCCCTGCCAGCACACCTGCCGTTAGCGACTTGGGTTCTGCATGAGGGGTATTCCTTTGCACACTCACAGTCATTACAAATTCATTATTTTTGTTGTGCCAGCAAGCCTACTTTCGACACTTGATTTTGTTGCAGAATGTCCATCACCTTAATAACTTCTTCGTAGCGCACGTTTTTATCCGCAGCAATTACAACCGGCTGATCGGCATTTTGCGCTTGTTTTTGTTTAATCGCGTTGATCAATTGCACCCGGTCGACTGGCTGTTCCGTAGCGGATACAGCCCGGTCACGTAATGTGAGACTGCCATCCGCTTTGATGATCACCTCCAGCGGGGCCGCCGGTGTCGCCAGCGATTTTCCGATCTGCGGCAACTCGATTTGCCCATGATTGATCATGGGCGCAGTTACCATGAAAATAATCAATAACACCAGCATCACGTCAATGTAGGGGACCACATTGATTTCATTCATTAATCTATGTTTGGCTCGACGTGTCATAATCCACTCTCAATCCGGTTATTCGGCCGCACGCCGTTGCAATACATTGGATAGCTCTTCCATGAAACTTTCAAACCGGGTCGCCAATTGATCGGTGCTGCTGGCATAGCGATTATAGGCAACCACCGCCGGAATCGCGGCAAACAACCCCATGGCTGTGGCGATCAAAGCTTCGGCAATGCCTGGCGCAACATGGGCAATCGTTGCTTGCGTCACGCTCGACAAACTGCGGAATGAATTCATGATTCCCCATACGGTACCTAACAAGCCGATGTAGGGACTTACGGATCCCACCGTGGCGAGAAATGATAAATGCGATTCCAGATAATCCATCTCGCGCTGGTAGGTTGCCCGCATGGCTCTGCGCGTGCTCTCCATCACCGCATCCAGATCCGATCCGCTCGGATGCTTGGTAAATTCTCCGAAACCGGCTGCAAAAATACGCTCCAGGCAGCCTGACTGATAGCGCGAACTGGTAATGCGCTGGTGAAAAGCATTCAAATCGACACCACGCCAGAAAATATCCTCGAAATCATCGGTTTTCTTTATTTCACTGCGGATAACAAATAATTTTCTGAAAATGTACCACCATGAAAAAAATGAAATCATTACCAAAATCAGCATCACCAGTTGTACCAACACACTGGCGCTAGTGATCAGATGAAGAAATGACATATCTTGCGTAACTGTTGTACTCATGCGGAATTCCTAATTTTTTCACGTAATGGCGCAGGTATGCTCACTGGCTTGAGCGTTTCCGCGCCGACACATACCACATGTATTGTGGCACTCACTAACTTGACATGATTGCAAATTATTTCTTGCAATAACGTAATACGACTTCTACCTATTTCGTTCGCCGTCACGGTCACATTCAACAAGTCATCCAGCACGGCCGGCTTGAAATATACAACCTCAATTGATCGCACCATGAACAGCGCCTTGTGTACTGCAACCAACGAATTCACATTAAACCCAAGCGCCCGCAGCCATTCATACCGCGCGCGTTCCATAAAATTCAGATAGCAGGTATGGTAAACAACCCCACCCGCATCGGTATCTTGGTAATAAACCCGTACCGGAAATGAAAAATCAATTTTAGGTATCGCGCTATCCATGAACACAGTTATCCGGCCGCTTTATTCCGATGCAAAAACATTGGTAGACAAATAGCGGTCGCCGCGATCGCAAACAATAAACACAATAACCGCATTCTCTACTTGCGCAGATAACCGCAATGCGGCAGCTAACGCTCCGCCTGATGATATCCCGGCAAAAATCCCTTCTTCCCGTGCCATGCGCCGCGTCATTTCTTCCGCTTCCGGTTGCGATACATAAATCATTTCATCCACGCGGGATGCATCGAAAATTTTCGGCAAATACGCTGGTGACCATTTTCGAATCCCTGGAATCTGCGAGCCTTCCTCCGGCTGCACGCCGATCACTTTGATTTGCTTCGCCTGTTCTTTAAAAAACCTGGAACACCCCATGATGGTGCCGGTGGTTCCCATGCTGCTCACGAAATGCGTGAGGGTTCCACCGGTATCCCGCCAAATTTCCGGGGCCGTGCCTTGATAATGCGCCAGCGGATTATCGGGATTGGCAAATTGATCGAGAATATATCCCTGTCCTTCATCGCGCATTTTTTCCGCGATATCGCGGGCTTGTTCCATTCCTCCGGATTTTGGTGTCAGGATGATTTTTGCGCCATAGGCACTCATCGATTGCCGCCTTTCGATGCTGAGATTCTCCGGCATGACGAGCACCATCCGGTAGCCCATCATCGCCGCCGCCATGGCCAGCGCAATACCGGTATTGCCGCTGGTCGCTTCGATCAAGGTATCACCCGGGCGGATTTCACCGCGCTGCTGCGCATGCGAAATCATCGACAATGCCGGGCGGTCTTTCACCGATCCTGCGGGATTGTTTCCTTCCAGCTTGGCAAGCACCACGTTGCTCGTTACACCAGGGAGATGTTTCAGCCTGACTAAAGGGGTATTTCCTACAAAATTCTCAATCGTTTTATGCATGCGTATCAGATTGCCGCCTTGTTTCATTTCTTGCGTTTAAATAAAAAAACCCCCTCTGAACAATGTCAGAGGGGGTTTTATGATTTGTTATATCAAAACCGCTACTTCTTCTCAGGAGCCTCTGCGCTTTGTTCCGTTGTAACTGTAACCGCGTCGCGTATTTGCTTGATAATGCCAGGTCCCACACCGGCTACCTTGGCTAAATCATCTACCGAAGTAAAAGCGCCATTTTTCTCACGGTACTCTACGATCGCTTTTGCTTTTGCAGGACCGATCCCTTGCAAGCTTTCCAGTTCCGCTTGTGTTGCCGTATTCAGATTGACCGCTGCAAATGCTGTACCAGTGAACAGGAATAGCAGAGTTACAAAAATAAATAATTGCTTCATGGCATCTCCTTTATCAAAAACAAATACTGATGAACGGGATCACGCACTTCAGTTTTTGTATATTAAAAAATACTTGCTCACATTTTTTCATGAGCGCAAGCCGGGATGATATCGGATGCCGCAGAAATTAATTTAGCAACTCACCTCAATAGTTTTTATATTCAAATAGATATATGCCTGCGTGAGCCCTGCTAAATATCCTTAGCAGGGCAAAAATATTCCATCCATTCTAATTAATCAGCTTGTCTTCTTAAAAAAGCGGGAATGTCCATTGGATCAACGCCTGACTGGCGCATTGCCGCCACAGTGGCATTACTTCTCCGGCCGGTTCTCATGACTGCAGGCTCTTCCGTAGAGAAAATTGAATCCCGGTCATCGGTTCCAGTACGGGTATGAACAACCGTCAATGGCGAGCTTTGACCTTGGTTCTGACTTGCGACGCTGCCCAGCCCTGTAGCAACCAAAGTCACGCGCAAATTATCAGCCATATCTTCATCAATCACGGTACCGACAATAATCGTTGCATCTTCGGCGGATAGATCTTTAATGGTGTTCATCACTTCATGCACTTCACGCATCTTGAGTGATTGGCTCGCGGTAATATTCACCAAAATACCGCGCGCGCCAGTCAAAGAAATATCTTCCAGCAGCGGACTTGAAACCGCGCGTTCTGCCGCGACACGAGCACGATCAACTCCCATGGCGACCGCGGAACCCATCATTGCCATGCCCATTTCGGACATAACGGTTTTCACATCGGCAAAATCCACATTCACCAAGCCCGGACAATTAATTACTTCCGCGATGCCAGCAACGGCGCCATAAAGCACATCGTTAGCCGCTTTGAAAGCATCCAGCATCGAAATATCATTGCCTAAGACCATCATCAGCTTGTCGTTAGGAATTACAATCAGCGAATCGACATGTTGCGCCAGCGACTCCATTCCCGTTTTTGCGGCTATCAAACGTTTTCCTTCAAATGCAAACGGTTTGCTGACAACGGCAACCGTTAATATCCCCATTTCCTTGGCCACTTGCGCAACAACCGGCGCGGCTCCGGTGCCTGTACCCCCGCCCATGCCGGCGGTGATGAAAAGCATGTCAGCGCCCTGAATCAATTCAGCAATCCGGTCACGATCTTCCAGCGCGGCTTCACGTCCGATTTCAGGGTTGGCTCCCGCGCCTAACCCTTTGGTAATGCCTGTGCCGAGTTGCAATACCGTTGGCGCTTTATTACTTTTCAATGCTTGGGCATCAGTGTTCATGCTGATAAACTCAACGCCTTGCATGCCGTTCTGAATCATATGATCCACCGCATTGCTGCCGCATCCACCAACGCCGACGACTTTGATGACTGCTTCTTGAGTTTCGTTATTCATGATTTCGAACATATTGTTTCTCCTTTAGTACATTGAAATTAAAGCCGCTTGACTACCAATATTACTCATTAATACCCGTAACTTTCCCTTTAAAAATTCTTTTGGAACCACCCTTTCATCCTGGAAAAAATCTGCTTCGCAGAACCTCCTTGTAACCTTGAACCGTGATGATGCTGCAACTGCTCGATACCCGCTAAAATTAAACCGATTCCTGTTGAATATCGCGGGGTGTGGATCACTTCCTTCAAGTTGCCGTGATAATTCGGCAAACCCAGCCTTACCGGCATATGGAAGATTTCTTCGCCCAGCTCCACCATACCGCGTAACGAAGCGGATCCACCGGTTATCACGATCCCGGAAGACAGCAATTCTTCAAATCCGCTGCGGCGCAATTCCGCTTGCACCATGCAATAAAGCTCTTCCGCTCGCGGCTCGATGACTTCCGCCAAAGTTTGTTTGGAGAGCTGGCGGGATCCGCGGTTGCCGACGTCCGGAACCTCAACCATCTCATGCGTATCGGCGAGGCTTCTGAGCGCGCAGCCATAGCGGCATTTGATATCTTCCGCACTTTTCGTAGGGGTGCGTAACGCCATCGCAATATCATTGGTAATTTGATCGCCGGCGATCGGGATCACCGCCGTATGCCGGATGGCGCCATGCGTAAATACCGCGATATCGGTCGTTCCGCCACCGATATCCACCAAACAGACACCTAAATCTTTCTCATCATCGGATAACACAGCCATCGCGGACGCGAGCGGCTGCAAAATTAAGTCACGCACTTCCAACCCGCAGCGGTGAACGCATTTCACGATGTTTTGCGCCGCGGAAACAGCACCGGTGACGATATGCACTTTCACTTCCAGCCGTATACCGCTCATCCCTACCGGTTCCCGCACATCTTCCTGGCCATCGATGATGAATTCCTGGTTGAGAACGTGCAATATTTGCTGGTCGGCGGGAATATTGACTGCCTTCGCCGCTTCCATGACCCGCTCAACATCTTTCTCGGTAACTTCCTTATCCTTGATGGGCACCATGCCATTTGAGTTAAAACCCCTGATATGGCTGCCGGCTATTCCGGTATACACTTCCTGAATCTTGCAATCCGCCATTAATTCCGCCTCTTCCAGCGCTCGCTGAATGGCATTCACGGTTGTCTCGATATTGGCCACAACGCCTTTCTTTAATCCGCGCGACGGATGACTGCCCAGGCCTATCACTTCAAAACCGCCTTCCGGTACGACTTCCGCAACAATGGCGACAATTTTTGATGTGCCGATATCCAGCCCGACAATCAAATTCCTATTTTCTCTAGCCTTATTCATCTAGTCCCATCTCCCTGGTCTCACGTCTCTCTCCTGGCATCGGATTTACGCGGTACGTGTGGCGCCGCATCCGGCGTGCGAATCGCAAAACCGTTTGGATAACGCAAATCGACATATGCTAATGGCCCTTGCTGATTTAACAAAGCAATACTGTGATTGAATATTGAAACATAGCGGATCAATCGTTCTTCCGTTTCATCGCGCCCCAATTCCAGGACTGTTCCGGTATCCAATTGAATACGCCAGGCATAGCGTGGTGTCAGGATCAGCTCGGCAATTTTTTGCTGCAGCGGTGCTAGAATTTGGTTGAAACGCTGATATTGCCGCGTTACCTCGTGCGCACTCGCTTCATTGGGTCCTGTAAAAACCGGCAAATCCATCTCAGCGCTAACCCGGAACACCTCGCCATAAGTGTTGACCAAAGCATGACTTCCCCAATAAGCCAGCGCACGATGCTCTTCCAGCGTCACATTCAATCCATGGGGCCATTCCCTATTTACTTTCGCCTCTCGCACCCACGGCAATTTTACAAAAGCTTCGCGCACTGCGGTTAAATTTACCGAAATAAAATTTCCGTCAATCTCAGTTTTCACGAGCTGCTCAATTTGTTCATTGGTAACATTCTGTAAAGCCATGTTTTTTGTTTCACCACGAACAACATTGATGCTAATTTCCTTGATTGGAAAAAAAGGCGGCCTTATCAACTGCAAGCCGATGGCATACAACACGGCTATCGCAACCATACCGAACAGTATCTTAGACAAAAAATTCAATGCATTAGGATTATTCCACATGCGCAAGATCCAATATTTTCACAACCAATTCTTCAAAGGAAATTCCCGCAGCCTTTGCAGCCATCGGCACCAAGCTATGGCCGGTCATTCCCGGCGAAGTATTGGCTTCGAGAAAGTAGAACTGACCGGACGGCGTTAAAATCAAATCAACCCTGCCCCAGCCCCGGCAACCCAAGACTCTATAAGCTTGTAACGCTTGCTTCTGAATGGCTTCCTCCACCTCACCCGGCAATCCGCTGGGACAAAAATAGCGGGTTTCATTGGAGAAATACTTCGCTTCATAGTCATAAAGATCACCGGCTATCTCGATTCTGACCAGCGGCAAAGGCATATCCCCCAGCACCGCCACCGTTAATTCCTGACCGGCAATAAATTCTTCCGCGAGCACCAAAGAATCATGCTGCGCCGCCAAATGATAGGCGGCTTCCAGATCCTTACCGTCAAATACTTTACTCAAACCAATCGTGGAACCTTCGCGCGCCGGTTTGACGATCAACGGCAACCCTAACGTATCCGCAATCGCAGAAAAATCGCTATCGGCTTGTAGCAAGGCGTACCGGGGGGAGAGAATACCTGCGGCTTGCCAGATTAATTTAGTACGCCATTTATCCATCGCCAAAGCACTCGCCATCACGCCACTGCCGGTGTACGGCAACCGGATCCATTCCAGCACGCCCTGAATGGTCCCATCCTCGCCAAAACGCCCGTGCAGTGTGATAAAAGCCCGTTTAAAACCCTGCTGCAATAACATTTCCAATCCCTGATCGGCTGGATCAAAAGGATGGGCATCCACACCGCTTCGGCGCAATGCTGCCAAAACAGCTTCTCCGCTCTGCAACGATATCTCACGCTCCGCAGACCGGCCGCCTAACAACACCGCAACTTTGCCGAAATCATGCGCTGTCACTATGCCAACCTCCTCGACTCACCGATAATTCTGACCTCCGGGATCAAGTCGACCGCCATCGCTTTCTTTACCCTGCGTTGCACCATCATCATCAGCGCCTCAATATCCGCTGCGGTGGCATGACCGGTATTTACAATAAAATTGGCATGCTTCGGCGATACCATGGCGCCGCCCAAATGACACCCTTTTAAACCGCAAGCTTCGATCAGCCGCGCGGCAAAATCCCCTGGCGGATTGCGAAAAACCGAACCGGCATTCGGTCGGTTCAATGGCTGACTACTCACACGTTGCGACAGCAGCTGCTTAATTTTCTGCCGGGACTCCGCCTGATTCCCCGATGACAGCCTGAAAAAACCGCCGGCAAACCATTCTGCCGGGACTGTTGCCGATTGGTGTTGCAGTTTCACGCTGCGATAACCGGTCTCGTAATCCGTCGCGTGACGGACCAAAATTTGGCCGCTGCGATCGATGACTTTCACCCGTTCTACAAATTGCCAGGTTTCAGACCCATAGCACCCGGCGTTCATCGCCAAGGCGCCGCCGATCGTCCCCGGGATTCCGGCTAAAAATTCGGCGCCTGCCAAATCGTGCTGAGCGGAAAACCGCGCAACCTTGGCGCAAGCCACGCCGGCGCCTGCATAAACCAATCCGCCGGATTCATTTTTTTCGATCAACTGCAAATCGTTCAATCGCGCGTGCAAAGCAATCACGATGCCGCGCAACCCTCCATCCCTGACCAGCAAATTGCTGCCCAAGCCGATAACATATACCGCTTGATGCGGGAATGCCCGGAGAACATTGGCGAAATCGTCCAGATCCGCCGGCATGTAATAGCGATCCGCAATACCCCCCGCGCGCCAGGTGACATGGCTTCGCATCGGCTCATTGATGCGCATCTCGCCACGCAGTGATACTGCGCCAGCTTCACCGGCTGTCTGATCCATCGGCATCATGATCGGTCTCGGAACGGACAACATTGCAGTCATTTCTCATTAAGCCCCGTTTTAATCCCCATTAACAACCGTCAGCTTACTACCTGTTTGCGCTATCTGCGGCGCCACTCGCGCCACCGAACCGGCGCCCATCACCAATACCACATCGCCATCCTGAACCACACCCAGAACGGCATCCGCCAAATCATCGGCCTCTTCGATATAAATCGGCTCCACCTTGCCCTGTACCCGGATTGCCCGCGCCAGTGATTTACTATCCGCCGCGACGATCGGTTCTTCCCCCGCCGGATACACTTCGGTAAGCAGCAAAAGATCGGCTTGCGACAATACCCGCGTGAAATCCTCAAATACATCGCGCGTTCGCGTGTAACGATGCGGCTGAAAAACAACCACTAACCGCCTGCCCGGAAATGCGCCGCGCGCCGCTTTAATGGTCGCATCCATTTCTGCCGGGTGATGACCATAATCATCAATCAATGAAAAACTTTTATGCGCGGACAAGCGGATGTTTCCAAATTGCTGGAATCGCCGCTCCACTCCCTTGAATTCCGCCAGTGCCTTGACGATCGCAGCATCCGGCACGCAGATTTCGTTGGCAACGGCGATGGCTGCCAATGCATTCTGAATGTTGTGAAGTCCGGGTAAATTGAGCGTGATATCCAAATAACGGGCCGATCCGTTAACACCGATCACCGCGGTAAATTTCATTTGATGATGCTTGTGCGTAATGTTGATCGCGCGGACCTGTGCGGTTTCCGATAGCCCATAGGTTGTAATCGGTTTGGTTATCGCCGGCATCACTTCGCGAACATTGGCGTCGTCCACGCAAATCACGGCCATTCCGTAAAAAGGCAAATGCTGGACGAATTCCACAAAGGTCTGTTTGAGCCGGTTGAAATCGTGTCCGTAGGTTTCCATATGATCCGCATCAATATTGGTCACAACCGCCAGAACCGGCTGCAAATACAAAAATGATGCGTCGGATTCATCGGCCTCGACCACGATGAATTCGCCGCTGCCCAGCTGGGCGTGACATCCCGCGGCTTCCAGCTTTCCTCCGATGACAAACGTCGGATCCATACCGGCTTCCGCCAATATGCTGGCAATCAAGCTGGTTGTCGTGGTTTTGCCGTGAGTTCCGGCAACGGCGATACCGCTGCGCAACCGCAATAGCTCGGCCAGCATCATGGCGCGCGGCACGACCGGAATATTTTTGTTTTTTGCCGCGATCACTTCCGGATTGTCCGGCTTGACCGCTGTGGAAGTCACCACCACGTCGGCACCGGCGATCTGTCCGCTGGCATGACCGCTATATACTTGAATTCCGAGCTTTGATAAGCGTTGCGTAACCCGGTTGCTGATCAAATCCGAACCGCTGACTTGAAATCCCAGGTTCACAAACACCTCGGCAATCCCGCTCATGCCCGCGCCGCCAATACCTACAAAATGTATGTGTTTAACTTTATGCTTCATGCAGCGCTCCACTTAATTCGATACAGGCTTGCGCGACGACCCGGGTGGCCTCCGGTTTTGCCAGACTGCGCGCGGCCTTTGCCATCTCGAGTAATTTTTCCCGTGTTAAATTCATCAACAAATCCGCGAGCTTTTGCGCATTTAACTCCGCTTGCGGCAAAAGCACCGCGGCTCCCCGGCTGGAAAGAAACCGCGCATTCGCGGTTTGATGATCGTCCACCGCATGCGGATAGGGCACCAGTATGCTGGCGGCACCAGCCGCGCTTAGTTCGGCAACCGTCAGCGCACCGGCGCGGCACACCACCAAATCCGAAGCGGCGTAACATTTGGCCATATCTTCGATAAACGCCAGGACTTCCGCTTGCAGATGCAAATCGGCATAGCGCTTGTTAACCGTTTCCCAATGAGCGGCGCCCGTCTGGTGCACCACGATAGGACGCAAATTTTCCGGAATCAGCTTAAGTGCTTGCGGAACTGTATCATTCAGGATTTGCGCGCCCAGACTGCCCCCCACGACCAGCACGTGCAGTTTTCCTTGTCGTTCCCGGTAACGCTGTTCCGGCGCATCGATTTGCGCGATCTCGGCGCGCACGGGATTTCCTGACCACACGGCGCTGACCTTTCCGGATTGCAAAGCATCGGGGAATCCGAGAAAAACTCTTTCCGCCAGTTTCGCCAGAATTTTATTGGTTAGACCGGGAATCGAATTTTGCTCGTGGATAACCAGCGGCTTATTCAGCAGCGAAGACATCATGCCACCCGGGAATGCCGGATAACCGCCCATTCCCAACACAACATCGGGTTTAACCCGCTGGATGATGCGCAGACTCTGCAAAAATGCCCTGAGCAAACGCCACGGCAATAAAGCCCATGTCAGCAACCGCTTGCCGCGCAATCCCGAGAAACTGATCACCTCCGTCTGATAACCTCTTTGCGGCACCAACTTCAGCTCCATGCCCGCCTCCGTTCCCAGCCACACCACACGCCAGCCGGCTTGCCGCAGATAATCGGCTACCGCCAAACCCGGAAACACATGCCCGCCGGTTCCGCCCGCCATGATCAGGATGGTACGCGTGTTCATACGTTCAGCCCCCGCAAGCGCTGCCGGTTTTCCCAATCGATCCGCAACAGCACTGCCAGCGCGAGACAAATCGCGGTAATGCTGCTGCCGCCAAAACTCAGCAGCGGTAATGTCAGTCCTTTGGTCGGCAAAACCCCCATATTAACGCCCATATTGATCAGCGCCTGCACGCCAATCCAGATACCGATTCCTTGCGCCACCAGCGCAGAAAAAGGATTCCCCAGCTTGGCCGCCAAACGCCCGATGACGAAGGCACGGGTTATGAGCCAAATAAAGAGCACAATCACGGTGGCTACACCCACAAAACCGAGCTCTTCGGCAAGCACCGAGAGCAAGAAATCGGTATGCGCCTCCGGCAAATAGAACAATTTCTCGACACTGCCGCCCAAGCCTACACCGAGCCATTCACCGCGGCCAAACGCAATCAGCGCATGACTCAATTGATAGCCTTTGCCATACGGATCCGCCCATGGATCCATGAACGCGATCACCCGGTTCAACCGGTACGGCGAGCTCAAAATCAACTCGTAGAGACCGATCGCCAATATACTGATCAGCGCGATAAAGATTTTCAGACTGACACCACCGAGAAACAGGATCGACATCGCCAGCGCCGTTACCACAAAGAACGCGCCGAAATCCGGCTCCAGCAGCAATAAAGCGCCAACGACCGATAACACCACGGTGATTGGCAAGAAGCCCTTGAAGAATGAATTAAGATCGACCACCTTACGGTTCACGTAATCCGCCGCATACAACACCATGCAGAATTTCATATACTCGGATGGCTGGATATTGACTACGTATAGTGAAATCCAGCGCTGACTGCCGTTGACCTCATGACCGATCCCGGGAATGAGAACCAGCACCAGCATCAACAAGCAGATCATCAGCAAATAAGTCACATATTTTTGCCATACCTGCATGGGCACCTGAAAAGCGATCAATCCCAGCAGCAAGCCGACGCCGAGATACGCGCTGTGCCGTAATAAATAATGCCCGGCGCGATCGGCGCCGAATTGCGCTTCGGCAATCGCGATCGAGGCAGAGTAAATCATCACCAAGCCGATACTTAACAGCAACAATGCCGACCAGACCAGCGCCTGATCATAATCACTCATGACTCTCGGTTTTTGGCTATTCGCTTGATATATCATGGCTTAGTGCTTCTTCTGTCCAAAACTGAAAAACTTGTTCTCGATATCCTTAACCGCCGCCACGAAAACTTCCGCGCGATGGATATAATTTCTGAACATATCGAAACTGGCGCATGCCGGCGAAAGCAGCACCACGTCGCCCGCTTGCGCCAACAAGAAGCTTTTTTGCATCGCCTCTTCCATCGTAGCCGCGAAATGCAACGGCACTCCGCAATCTTTTAATTCATTGGCGATAATTCCGGCATCACGGCCTATCAGCACGACCGCTCTGGCGTTATTGGCAACGGCATCCCGCATCAACGAGAAATCCTGTCCCTTGCCATCTCCGCCGGCGATTAAAATGACATTCTTTCTCATGCCATTCAGGGCTGCTATCGTTGCACCCACGTTAGTGCTCTTGGAATCATCAAAGAAAGTCACGCCATTGAACGCGGCAACCTTTTCCATCCGGTGCGGCAGGCCGCGAAATTCGCGCAAAGCCGCCAACAAGGGCGCCATCGGAAGCGCCAAGGCGCGGCAGATCGCCAACGCAGCCAAAGCGTTGGCGGCATTATGCAAGCCATTGACGACGAGCTCGCTGGTTTTCATCAATGGCCGGCCTCCCTCCATCAACCATAAATCGTCACCGTTGTGCAGCATGCCGAAATCCGATTGCACGGACGCGCTATCCACCCCGAAGGTTACGTGCTTCCGCTGTGCTAATGCCATGCCTTTAACCACCGGATCGTCACGGTTTAATATTTGTATGCCAGCATCTTCTTGTTCATGCAAAAAAATTCTTGCTTTGGCCGCGATGTAATCTTGCATCGCAGCATAGCGATCCAGATGATCTTCGCTCAAATTCAGCACGGCAGCGACGTCAGCATTCAAATTATGCGTGGTTTCCAATTGGAAGCTGGACACTTCCAGCACCCAGGCTTGCGGCCAATCACCGGCGTCGATCCGTTTCATGAGCGCATCCAATACGGCTGGGCCGATATTTCCGGCCACTTCGACATTCCAGCCCGATTTTCTCAACATCGCGCCCACCATCGACGTTACCGTGGTTTTGCCGTTTGATCCGGTAATCGCCAGCACTTTCGGTTTCGGTAAACCCGATTGTTCCAGCGCCCATGAGAACAGCACCATATCGCCAACCACCGGTATGCCCTGTTTTACCGCTTGCTGAACGCAAGGATCCGCAACCGGCACACCCGGACTGATCGCGATCATTTCAATATCGTCCAACATAGCGCTCTCAAATTTACCGGTAAAGACTCTCACGTCCGGATGCTTTTCCCTTACTTCGCGCAATGCCGGGGGTTGCTGACGGCTATCGGCAACGCGCACGTCCGCGCCTTGCCTTATCAGCCATTTCACCATGGATAAGCCCGTTTCACCCATTCCAAGCACCAAGATTTTTTTACCGCTTACATTCATCGGTTCATCTTAATTTCAACGTCGATAGACCTATCAATACCAAAATAATGGTAATAATCCAGAATCGCACGACCACCTGATTCTCTTTCCAGCCTTTCAATTCAAAATGATGATGCAGCGGCGCCATGCGGAAAATGCGCCGTCCCAGCAACTTGAATGATGCAACCTGCAACATCACCGATAGCGCTTCCACTACAAATACGCCGCCCATGATCACCAGCACGATTTCCTGGCGCACAATGACCGTCACCACCCCCAATGCGGCGCCCAACGCCAGCGCGCCGACATCGCCCATGAACACTTCCGCGGGATACGCGTTGAACCATAGGAATGCCAGTCCTGCGCCAGCCATTGCGCCGCAAAATACCGATAATTCCCCGGCGTTCGGGATATAAGGAATCCCTAGATACTTGGCAAAAACGACGTGACCGGTGACATAGGCAAAAACCGCCAGCGCGCTACTGATCATGACCGTCGGCATGATCGCCAAACCATCCAGGCCATCGGTCAGGTTCACGGCGTTACTGGTGCCGACAATGACAAAATAAGTCAACACGACAAACCCGATCGTCCCTAGTGAAATCGCCACTTCCTTGAAAAAGGGCACGATCATATCGGTTTGTTCCGGTAACTCGGCGGTGGAAACCAGATAACTCGCCACCGCAACGGCAATCACCGATTGCCAGAAGAATTTTGATTTGGCCGAGAGGCCTTTCGGATTGCGATGCACCACTTTGCGATAGTCGTCGATCCACCCGATCACGCCAAAACCCAAGGTGGTTAATAACACCACCCAGATATACCGATTGCCCAAATCCGACCAGAGCAAAGTGGTCATAACGATCGACATCAGAATCAACGCGCCGCCCATGGTCGGCGTGCCCATTTTAACCAAATGCGTTTGCGGACCGTCGTCGCGCACGGATTGTCCGATCTTGTAGGCGGTCAGTTTACGTATCATATACGGACCGATAATGAACGAAATCACCAGCGCGGTTAAAGTCGCCATGACCGTTCGCAAAGTGATATAACTAAACACATTGAATGCCCGTATATCCTGCGCCAGCCATTGCGATAACGTCAGCAGCATGGCAGCTCCTCGGGTTGCTCCAGCTGTTTAACCACCCGTTCCATGTGCATAAAACGCGAACCTTTCACCAGCAAAGTCACATCCTCCGCCAGCAAATGCTCGGTAACGCCCAACAATTCGTCGACCGACTCGAAATGCCGCGCGCCCTGACCGAATTCTTCCGCGGCGTAGGCGCTCAATTCGCCCAAAGTCAGCAATTGATCCAGCCCGGCGTTGCGCGCATCGCGGCCGATAGTGCGATGCAAGTCAATCGCCGAATGGCCGAGTTCTCCCATATCGCCCAGCACCAGTATTTTCCTGCCTTTCGCGGCGGCCAATACCGCCAATGCCGCTCTCACCGAATCCGGATTGGCGTTATAGGTATCATCAATCAGCAGCGCATGATGCAAACCGCATTTTTTCTGCAAGCGCCCCTGAACTCCTCGGAATGACTCCAGTCCTGCGGCAATCGCTTCGTTCGATACGCCGATTGCATAAGTTGCGGCGGCAGCTGCTAATGCATTGTAGATATTGTGTTTTCCCAATGCGTGAAGTTTTATACCGACGGCCCCTGCGGGTAACTGAAATAGGGTCTGCTGATCTTCCTGCCCGGTTTGCAGTTGCGTTCTCACTTGTGCATGCGCCTGCAAGCCAAAGCCGATGACCTGACGATCACCGGCCAGCTCACGCCAGAGCGTTGCATAGGAATCATCGGCGTTGATGACTGCTATCCCTTGCGGACCCAGTCCCTTGAAAATTTCTCCCTTGGCGCGCGCAACGGCCTCTATGGAGCCGAGACCTTCGATATGCGCTGCCCCGGCATTGGTAATCACCGCGAGATCGGGCTTGGTCAATTGCGTCAGATAGGCGATTTCACCAACGTGATTCATACCCATTTCAATCACCGCATAGCGGTGGTGATGCCGCATTCGCAACAGCATTTGCGGCACACCGATATCGTTATTCAGATTACCCTCGGTTGCCAGCACGCCTTGATCCCGGCCGGCGAGCAAGGGTGATTCCGCTGCCGTCGCTTTGCGTAATATGGCCGCGATCATTTCTTTGGTGGTGGTTTTTCCATTACTGCCGGTAACACCGATCACAGGCATCACAAAACGGCTCCGCCATTGCGCCGCCAAATGCCCTAAACCCAGCCGCGTATCCGCCACGCGGATCAATGGAAAATCCTGCGGCAAACCGGCATCATCCCCGGCTGCCAGCGGAACCATCGCGGCAACCGCGCCTTTTAGTCTGGCGCTTTGCACGAAGCGGCTGCCGTCAAATTTTTCGCCGGTTAATGCCACGAAGAGCTCGCCTGCCGCAACTGTGCGGCTATCGGTACTCACACCCCTGAATAGCACATCCGGACCGCTCCATCCGGCTTGCAAGATTGCCGCAGCTTCTTGGACCGTCATCATGGCTGCACCCGTGCCTTTTCGGCCAAATCTTTTAATACTTGCTGCACCACATCCGCATCACTAAATGGAATTTTCTTGCCTTTGATTTCCTGAAATTTTTCATGCCCTTTGCCCGCTATCAGGATGATGTCGCCTTTGCGCGCATTAGCGATGGCTTGATAGATTGCCAGCGATCGCTCAACCTCGATCTGGTAATTCGTTTTGGCGGTGCCGGCAACCATATCCTTGATAATCTCCATCGGGTCTTCCGAGCGCGGATTGTCGCTGGTAAAAATCACCTCATCCGCCAGCCGGGTTGCAACGTCTCCAATCAACGCGCGTTTTCCCCGGTCACGGTCGCCGCCGCAGCCGACCACGCTGAACAACCTTCCTGGTTTTGTCATATCGCTCGTTTGGTTCATTGTCCGCAATAATTCCCGCAAGGTGCACAGTACTTTCTCCAGTGCATCGGGGGTATGCGCGTAATCCACGATGACAATCGGCTGGTCAACCCCACCGTATTTCTCCATCCGTCCTGGTATGGGTTGCACAGATTGAAGCGCCCGGACCGCATCCGGCAATCGAATCCCGCTTGCCAGCAGCGCAGCAGCGGCTGCGAGCAAGTTGGATGCATTGAATTTACCCAGCAAACCGGCTTTTAAATGTTCGTGATTATCCTCAAATTCGATATCAAACTCCAGACCGTCGATATCAAATTTTAGATTCGAACCATAAACCATGCTGAATGAACCGGGATAGCGCTTTTCCGGGTAATAAAAACCGTAACCCAGTATTTTTGTGGATTTGCCGGTAATCTGCCGCGACAGCTCAACACCCAGCACATCGTCCATATTGATGACCGCATATTTCAATCCCGGCCAGAAAAACAAACGTGCTTTGGCCGCGGCATAAGCATTCATATCCTGATGATAGTCCAGATGATCGCGCGACAAATTGGTCAGCACCGCGACGGATATGACTGTGCCATTGATTCGTCCTTGCACCAAACCATGCGAAGAAACTTCCATCACCGCAGCTTGCGCCCCTTGCTCGACAAATTTTGCCAAAGAGCGCTGCAATACGGTCGCATCAGGCGTGGTATTTTCCGTCATATCCAGATTGCCGCAAAATCCGCTGCCCAGCGTTCCAAGCACGGCGGTCTTTTTCCCCAAGCTTGACATCGCTTGCGCGTACCAATGACTGCAAGAGGTTTTACCGTTCGTTCCGGTAATACCGGTCATCCATAATTTTGCCGACGGATACCCATGCACGTGACTGGCGATCAATCCGGCATTTGTCTTTAATTCCTCGATCGCCAGCGATGGAATGTGCCAATTGGGATTCCAGGAAAAATTTTGCGGATCCCAAAGAACGGCATTGGCACCCGCCATAATCGCTTGCGGAATGAATTTGCGGCCGTCGGTTGTTTCCCCCGCATAGGCCAGGAATGTATCCCCCGGTTTTACCAGCCTGCTGTCGGCAACCAAGTTCCTGATAACGATCCCCAATTCATCGATCCGCCGGGGATCAAACATTTTCGGTGTGTTTCGATTAGCCGTCATTACGCTCATCCTTCGTCACCTATTTCCGGGGTTGCGGTAAAAGTGATGACATTGTTGGCGGGCGCATCGGGCGGTATATTCAAAATACGCAACGCGCTTGACATCACTTTGTTGAAAACCGGCGCCGCGACAGCCCCGCCGAAATATTTTCCTGCGGAAGGCTCGTCGATCATCACCGCAATGATCAGGCGCGGATTCGATACCGGGGCAAAGCCTACAAAAGTTGAGATATAGCGTTTATTGGCGTAATTGCCGTCGACCAGTTTATGCGCCGTTCCGGTTTTACCGGCGACGCGATAGCCGCTGATTTGCGCCAATGGCGCGGTACCGCCGGGTTTGGTCGCCATTTCCAGCATCTCGCTCATGGCCATCGCGGTATCGCGTGAAATCACGCGCTGCCCCATGACCGGCATGTTCTGTTTTAATAGCGAAACCGGTTTCAATTCGCCGCCGCTGGTGAAAATCGTATAGGCGCGCGCCAATTGCAGCAGGCTGGTTGAAATGCCGTGACCGTAAGACATGGTGGCCTGCTCGATCGGGCGCCATTTGTTATACGGCCGCAAAATGCCGCTCGCTTCGCCGGGAAAACCGGAATTGGTCAATGCGCCGAAACCCGAGCGGTTGAACATTTCCCACATGGTTTGCGGTTCCAGCGACAACGCGATTTTGGCGGTGCCGACATTGCTCGATTGCTGAATGATTTGCGCAACCGTCAGATCGCCTTTGTTGCTGACATCGCGTATGGTTTTTCTGCCGACTTGCCACATCCCCGGCGCGGTTTGAAAAACGGTATTCGAGTTAACCTTGCCGACCTCCATGGCAATCGCCACGGTAAAAGGCTTCAGCGTCGAACCGGGCTCGAAGGTATCAATCAGCGCCCGGTTGCGCAGCCTTTCATTGGTGATCGACGACCGCCGGTTCGGGTTATACGCCGGTAAATTGGTCAAGGCCAGAATCTCGCCGGTTTGCGCGTCCAGCACCACGATGCTGCCGGCTTTGGCGCGATTTTCCAGGACGGCGTTTTTCAATTCCGCATGCGCACGGTACTGAACTCTACGGTCGATCGACAGCACCAGATCCTGACCGGGTTTAGGCGGACGGATATTTTCCACATCTTCGATGATCTGTCCTTTATTGTCCTTCAATACCCGGCGGCGGCCCAGCTCACCCGCCAGTGAATCCTGCCAGCCGCGTTCGACGCCCTCCTGGCCTTCGTCATTGATGTCGGTAAATCCCAAAACATGCGCCGCAAATTCACTTTCCGGGTAATAGCGCTTGGATTCGTACAGCAAATGGATGCCGCGAATCTTCAGTTTCATGATTTTCTCAGCAGTATCCGGCACGATGTGCCGCTTGAGATAGACAAAGCGTCTGTTTTCTTTATTGATCAGCGCATTGACTTCAGAGATTTCCATCTCCAGCAAACGCGCCAAATGCTTTAATTTCTCCGGATCGATTTCGATCATTTTCGGATCGGCATAAATCGAAGCGACCGGGGAACTGATCGCCAATATGTGGCCATTGCGGTCGGTAATCATGCCTCGGTCCGCATTCATGTCCACCACCCGGCTGTAACGCGACTCCCCTTTCTTCTGCAAAAAATCGTGATGCATGCCCTGGAGATACGCCGCGCGCACCGCCAGACTGATGAGACCGAGCGCCAGCAGGCCGAATAACAAGATCGAACGCCATGCCGTCAGCTTGACTTGCGGTATCGCGGTTTTAATCTTAATCATGATGCGCCCTTGCTTTTGAACGATCTTCGGCGGCGTTAATCGATACAATTTGGATATTCGAAGCTGGCGGCACCACCATCTTCAAGTGCTCTTTCGCAATTTGTTCGATACGCCCATGCATAATTAATGTACTTTGCTCCAGCTGCAACCGGCCCCATTCAACTTCCAGTTTCTGTTCGATTTCCTTTTCTTTCTCCAACGCCATGAATAATTTGCGCACGGTATGCTGCGAGGTCACCACGCCCAGAGCGCATACAATCGATACCAGCACGAAGAAAATATTCAGCTTGAACATTCCGGTCATCCGTTCACTTGAATTTTTTCCGCCACACGCATCACCGCACTCCTCGCTCGCACATTTTCCGCCACCTCATCCGCGCCCGGCTGGATCGCCCGGCCAATCACCCGCAATGTCTGCCGGCTAAATTTCTTCAATTCCGCTTCGCGCATCGGCACACCTCTAGGCAATTCGTCCGCGTTCGCCGCTTTCCGCATAAACTGTTTCACCATCCGGTCTTCCAGCGAATGAAAGCTGATCACCACCAACCGCCCGCCCGGCTTCAGCATGTCCACGCACTGCGGCAACACTTGCGCCAACTCATCAAGCTCCCGGTTCAGATAAATCCTTATGGCCTGGAACGTGCGTGTCGCCGGGTGCTTGCCATGTTCGCGCTCCCGCTGCCGGGATCGCACCGTTGCCGCCACGATGCTGGCCAACTGACCTGTCGTTGCAATCGGTTGTTGCGCTCCGGACGCCACAATTGCTCGCGCAATCGGTCTTGCAAACCGTTCTTCGCCAAACTCGCGGATCACTTGCGCCAATTCCGCTTCGCTCACCGTTGCCAGCCACCCCGCCGCTGTTTGCCCGGCCGATGTATCCATGCGCATATCGAGCGGTCCGCTATCCCGGAAACTAAAACCGCGCGAAACCTCCTCTAACTGCGGCGACGACACCCCCAAATCCAGCAATACCCCATCAACCTGCGCGACACCCAATGTCTTTACGATCTGCTGCATTTGCGAGAAACTGCCGTGCCGGATACAAAAGCGCGGATCCGCTATCGCCTGCGCCGCTTCGACTGCAGCCGGATCCCTATCCAGCGCGATCAACCGGCCATGCTCGCCTAAGCGCGACAGGATCAGGCGGCTATGTCCGCCGCGGCCAAATGTCGCATCGACGTACGCGCCATCCGGCTTGATCGCCAAGGCATCGACGGCTTCGCGCAACAACACCGGCTTATGCATCTGCCGCTTTTGCCGCGCCGCTTACAGCGAAAATCCGTTCAGCTCCGGCGGCATATCGCCGCTCTTGAGCGCCAATGCCATTTCAAGCTGCACGCCCCATTGGGCCGCATCCCACAATTCAAACTTATTGCCTTGACCCACCAGCACCACATCCTTGGATAAACCGGCAAATTCACGCAGCGGCGGCGACACCAAAATGCGTCCGGCGCCGTCCATCTCGACATCGCAGGCATTACCCATCAATAACCGCTGTAAGTTGCGGATTACCGGATCAAAACTGGAAAGACTATTGAGTTTTTGTTCTATCGGTTCCCAGGCTGGCTGGGGATAAATCAGTAAACACCTGGACGGATCCACCGTCACGATCAAGTGCCCAGAGCAAGAAGACACCAGCTCGCCACGGTATCTTGCGGGTATCGCAAGCCGACCTTTTGCATCCAGACTGAGCTGCGTGACGCCACGAAACATGCTGTCTCCTCATATTACGGAAAATTCATCGAGGCCCACCAAATTTTCCCACATTCTCCCACTAGCTCCCACTTTAATCAAAAAATCAGCATCCGTCAAGCAAGAAATTGGGTTTTTATAGTTATCTGACAAAGACTTAAAGCAGGCGCGGCTTGCCACGGAAAGGGCAGCAAAATATTCAAAAAAATAAGGTAGATAGAAGAAAAACCGGAAGCTGGTTATCAATTGGGCAATGGAAATGGCGGCGGCGGGATTGTGCTCGCAGGTAAAAAAATGCACACTGCGCGGTTTCAATTTCCCACCTCAACCCCGAATGACACCGGCTTATTGGACACAAGCAACCCGAGAACTGGCGGCACGCGATGCGGTGATGCGGCAATTGATCGAGCAATTCGCCGATGCCTCATTGGAATCGCGCGGCTGCGCATTCACCACGCTGGCGCGTTCCATCGTCGGCCAGCAAATCTCGGTCAAAGCCGCCGAAAGCGTGTGGCAACGGGTCATCGCCACGATTCCCGAAATTACCCCGCACACGATCGCCGCAGCCGAGCAAGAATTATTGAGATCGTGCGGACTGTCGGCGCGAAAAGTGACCTACCTACAAGATTTGTCGCGGCACTTCCGCGAAGGGGATTTGAATGAAACCGCGTGGGAAGACTTGGGCGACGAGGCCATCATCAAGCAACTGATTCAGGTCAAAGGCATCGGCCGCTGGACCGCGGAAATGTTCCTGATTTTCCACCTGCACCGCCCGGATGTGCTGCCGCTCGACGACATCGGCCTGCAGCGCGCGATCAGCCTGCATTATTTCGGCAAACAAGCGGTCGATAAAAACACCCTGATCGAAACCGCCAGACCGTGGCAACCGTGGCGCTCGGTCGCAACATGGTACTTATGGCGCAGCTTGGACCCACTGCCGGTGGCGTATTAAGCAGCTCGGCTTCTGAAAAATTAGGCTCGAATTGGGATACCTGAAATAACAACCCGATTTTGTGCATCATGTATTCCAATTTCTTGGAGCGCGTGCACAAATGCATTGAATTGAACTAAAGGATACTCAGAGGGACCGATAATAAGACGATCGAAAATATTACAAAAATCTATATCCTCGATACCAATCACATTTTTGTCTAAAGGCAGTTTGTGAACGATTTGTGGAACACTACCAACCACTACAATTTCTTGTTCCACAAGAGCTGATGGCCATAGTTTTGGGGAATAAAAAATCCTCCATTCGCGCTCTTCCAGAAACCCATGATGCTTCAGGCACGTCACATTAACCAAAAGCATAGTGAATATATGGTCGATCAGTGTATTGGAATCAATCGACCTTAAAAAGGTTTGGTTCTCTTCGATTCTTTCAATAACAGTATTAATTTCGCTATGTAACTTATCTTTCTCAAGATAAGACACCGGATTAAAACCAATCACTAATTCATCAGGCAAATCCATATTTTTTGGGACTCTAAATACAATGGCTACGCGCGTTGAGTTTCCTCCAAATGCCCTCCACATCGATAATCTACCATGCTCATCTTCTTTGTCATCATGTTCAGATACTGATGCAATATATGTTTCCAGTCGAATGTTAGGAAACCATTTATTAAAATCTTTAAAAACTCTTTCGGCAATGCCTGGGGAACAAGAATTTAGTGCATCTGAGAATTTATCTTGATTAGATTTTTCTAGGAAAAATGAATTTAGCAACTCAAATCCGTGATTTACTTCTCGAAAGTCTGACATGCACATTGTGTTACGCATCCATAAACGCTTGGCATTAATGATTTTTAGCGCAGATTCTGACGATGTGTAGTGCACGAATCTCGCATGATTCTTTTCACCATAAAAACTTTTCTTATTCGTACTAACCGCTGGTAATAAGATACCTTCAATCTTTTGCTTGTATTCAAACTCTTCTGAAATCATGGTTAAAGATTTTTATCAAAAATTTATCGGATTTTTTGGCAATACCTTACTCGATCATGCATTTACTATTCTATTTCGTAACATCACATTTTAGGATTGTGAACTCAAGAATGAAATATACCTAGCTTCAAGGAATCAAACTAAAGCTGTAGTGCAAAAATTTAAGTCAAAATGTTTTTTCTCTACATGAGAAAGCCTTATTAATTATTATCCCTTGTCTAAAAATCAGACATTTTGAAGTGAAAGGCACACCTATTGTTAGTTTTCCTCTTGTTTTCTTGAATTCACCCCCCAACTGCCACCATTTTTTCCTCTGGATATTCGCTTATAATCCATCATTCCATCCAGTTTATAGCCCATGATCGACTACCAATACTTTCATAAATCACTCAATCACTTGCAGGCGCAATTTTTAAACTACCAATCGCTGGATCCCGCATTACCGAAGTTGATGCAGGAGGCGGTTGCGGAGTCGGTGATTCAGCGCTTTGAGGTGTGTTATGACTGCTTGTGGAAGGTATTGAAGCGTTACTTGGTTGAAGTATTGGGCATTCCGGAGGTGCCGAACAGTCCGAAGCCGATTTTCCGATTGGCTGCTGAAAACAATCTGCTACCTTCCGCTGTTGAACGATGGCTGGATTACGCCGAAGCGCGCACCCATACCACACACGATTACAGTGGCGAGAAAGCCAAGGCGTGCTTGTCGCTAATGGGTGATTTTATTCGCGATGCGACCGCGCTTTATCAGTTACTCAGCAAGTAGACAAGACCGTAATGCAAAATCTTGATATTACGCCGGATCAGCGCAAAATCCTGCTCGATCTGCTGAATGACTATCTGCCGGGCGTGACGGTTTGGGCTTACGGTTCGCGCATCAAAGGAACCGCCCGCCCGCAATCCGATTTGGATTTGGCGGTTTTTGCATCCGCGGAGCAGAAGCGGGCAGTTGCCGCGTTGAAAGAAGCGTTGGAAGAAAGCCAGTTGCCGTTCCGGGTCGATCTATTCGTTTGGGATGAAATTCCAGCGCAGTTTCGCGACAATATTCAGCAGGCGCATGTGGTTCTGGTCAGCTCGCGTTCGTCATAATGCGCTCTTAGCATACATTCTTTTATCGATTAACCACTCACGAGAGTTATGGAAACAACCTACTTCGACCACAACGCCACCACCCGCGTCGACGATGCGGTTCTTGAAGCCATGCTGCCGTATTTTCAGCAGCAATTCGGCAATGCATCCAGCCGTCATAGTTATGGCATCCAAGCGCGGCGGGCGATCGATAAGGCGCGCAAGCAAGTGGCGGAGGCTGTCGGGGTGCAGCCGGTGCAGGTGATTTTCACCAGCGGCGGTTCGGAGGCGAATAATTTGTTCATTCGCGGCGCGGTGGATAGTTTGAAGCCGGGAAATTTATTCATCAGTGCGATCGAGCATCCGTGCGTGTTGAAACCGGCGCAGGCGATTGCGCGGCGCAGTTGTGACGCCTGGACAGTGCATCAGCTAACGATCAATCCGGACGGACAAGCCGATGTGGCCGCCGCCGAAGCCGCAATGCAGGCGAATAAACCGGGCGTGGTGTCGATCATGCTGGCGAATAACGAAACCGGCGTGATTCAGGATGTCGCTGCGATTGCCGGGCTGGCGCGGTCGCATGGCGCTTATGTGCACACCGATGCCATTCAGGGATTGGGTAAAATTCCGCTGGATTTTTCAACGCTCAACGTCCATGCGATGACGTTATCCGCGCACAAGATTTACGGCCCGAAAGGCGCGGCGGCGTTGATCGTGGACAAACGCTTGCTGCTGAAGCCATTGATTTACGGTGGCGGGCACGAGAATGGCTTGCGTTCCGGCACCGAGAACGTGCCTGCGATTGTTGGCTTCGGCGTGGCGTGTGAATTGGCAGTCACGCGCCTGACGGAAACCGCACAGCATACCGCCCGGCTACGCGGGCAGCTCGAAGCCGGATTGACCGGTATGGGCGCCACGATTTTCGGCGGACAGGCGGCGCGCATTCCGAATACCTGTTATTTCGCGCTGCCGGATATCGAGGGCGATACGCTGGTGGTGAAGCTCGACAAAGCCGGTTTTGCCGTCGCCGCCGGAGCGGCTTGTTCCAGCGTCAATCCGGGTCAAAGCCATGTGCTGAGTGCAATGGGTGTCGATCCGATGCTGGCGCGCTGCGCGGTGCGCGTAAGCCTGGGCCGAGACAACACACCGGAGCAAGTGGATGACTTTTTGCGCGCGGCGCAACGCATTGTTGCGGATTTACGGCAAATTGGCAGCATTTCGTTTTAAAAACGCTTCACGGCGAGCAAACTTCGCTACAATGCCGGTTTGATAGAGACGCATAATCATCCAGTCATGACCCATCCAACCGCGAAACCGATCAAAGCCATCATTCTCAGCGCCGGACAAGGGCGGCGGCTGCTGCCGCTGACCGAGAACACACCCAAATGCCTGCTGCCGGTCGCCGATAGACCGGTGCTGGCGTGGCAAATTGACGCCTTACTTGCCGCCGGAATCGACAACATTACCGTCATTACCGGCTTCCAGGTGGGATTGATCGAAGAGCTGTTACAACAACAGTATGCAGAATATCCCGGCATCAAAATCCTGTTCAATCCTTTTTACGAAGTCGCGGATAATCTCGCAAGCTGCTGGATTGCGCGTGGCGAAATGGATAGCGATTTTCTGATTCTGAACGGCGATACCGTGATCGAACCGGCTTTGCTGAGCAAAGTCTTGAATTCGCCCCCGGCGCCGATTACACTCAGCGTGGATTTCAAGACCAGCTACGACGCCGACGATATGAAAGTACAACTGGATACCGCTGGCTGGGTGCAACAAGTCAGTAAAATCGTGCCGCCGCATCAAGTCAATGCAGAATCGATCGGCTTGATTTATTTTCGCGGTGACGGTGTGCGATTGTTCCGGCAAGCGGTGGAAGAAGCGCTGCGCCACCCGGCGGAATTGAAGTCATGGTATCTGTCGATCATCGACCGGCTGGCCAAGCAACATCAAGTCAATTCCTGTTCGATCAACGGATTGCGCTGGTGCGAGATCGATTTTATTGAGGACTTATCGCGCGCGGGCATCATTTTCAGTCAATAATTCCGTATGACGCAACACACGATCCCATCAGAATTCAACGCCACGATGCGCAAATTCGGCGCGCCGCAGACGATCATTCGCTCGTATCAATATTGGTCGGTACTGCTGCGTCCGGCGCAAGCGACATTGGGCGCGTTAGTATTGGCCGCACACGAACCGGCCGCGGCATTTGCACAGCTAAGCCCGGCGAGCTTCGCCGAATTGCACGGCGTCACACGCGACATCGAAGCAGCCCTGACCCAAGCATTCCACTACGACAAAATCAACTACTTGATGCTGATGATGGTCGATCCCGATGTGCATTTTCATGTGCTGCCGCGCTACGCACAGCTAAAAACCTTTGCCGGCCTCGAATTTACCGATGCCGGTTGGCCGGCAGCGCCGAATCTGGGTCACGTCAATGCCACCGATGCCGCCGTCAATCAGCAAATCATCGGTGTTTTACAGTCTTGCTGGCCATGAACGATACTGCGAAACCGGCTGCGACCGAAGAAAACAAGCCTTACGTCAAGGAATTCCCGTTGCGTGAAGCGCATCATCTGGTGCGTGACTTGATGACGCCCAATCCGTGGATTTACTGGAGCGATTTTCTGTTTCATATCACGCTCGGCTGGGCAGCATTTTTTACGGCGCTGTTTTCTCCGCTGTTTTCGTTATGGCAATTGGGCGGTTTTGTGGTCGCAGTCTTGGCCTTATACCGCTCCGCGATTTTCGTGCACGAGCTGGCGCATTTGAAAAAAGGCACATTCCGCAATTTCCGCCTGGTGTGGAACATCATCTGCGGCGTGCCATTCATGATTCCGTCGTTTACCTACGACGGTGTGCACAACGATCACCACAAGCCGGATGTTTACGGTACCACTGCCGACGGCGAATATCTGCCGTTCGCCACGCGCAAGCCGGCGGAAATGGTGGTTTACGTGCTGCTGTCGTTTTTGATTCCGGTTGCATTGGCGGCACGTTTCGTACTGTTGACGCCAGTTTCGTATCTGATTCCGCCGTTGCGCAAAATCGTGTGGGAACGCGCGTCGTCGCTGACCATCGATCCCACCTACAGGCGCGCGCCGGATGCGATCCGCAACGATCTCAACTGGCAACAGCAAGAACTCGGCGCCTTCATATTCGGCGCCAGCGCCATCGCACTGGTCTGGTTCGGCGTATTCCCGGTGTCAGTGCTGGTATTGTGGTACCTGATCGCAGTATCGGTATTCATTCTGAATTCGCTGCGCACGTTGGCAGCGCATGCTTACCGCAATCCGGGCGACCGCAAAATGACGTTGCCGGAACAATACCTCGATTCGGTGAACATTCCCGGCAATATCCTGGTCACGCCTTTATGGGCGCCGGTCGGATTGCGTTACCACGCCACGCACCATTTGTTCATGAGCATGCCGTACCATAATCTGGGGCGGGCACAACGCCGCTTGGTCACCCGGCTGACCGACAACTCACAGTACATCAAAACCCTCCGCAGCGGTCTTTGGCCGGCACTTAAGCAAATTTGGCGGGAATCGTCGGAAGCCGCCGCGAAAGCTTCACAGCAGCAAAACGGCTGATGCGGCAAGCGCTTGCAGCAACTGATAATGTGCAATCCTTAACGACCAAGCTGGTATTGCTGCGGCACGGGCAAAGCATCTGGAACCGCGACAAAATCTTCACCGGCTGGAGCGATGTCGCCTTGAGTCCGAAAGGCGAACAGGAAGCCAGGCGAGCCGCTTTGCTACTGCAACAAGCGGGATTCACTTTTGATCTGTGCTTTACTTCGATGTTGCAACGTGCCACTACAACTGCGCATATCGTGCTGGAAACCATGCAGCTCGACATTCCGGTTATACAAAACTGGCGGCTGAACGAACGCCATTACGGCGCATTGGAGGGGATGGCGCGCTGGCCGGCCATTAAGCAATTCGGCGTCTGGCCGATTCTCGGTTGCCAAATCAAATTTGACGCCATGCCGCCAGTGTTGCACCGCGACGATATCAGATATCCCGGTCATCAGCGGTTGTATCACGGCATCGACCCGGCGCTGCTGCCGGCTGGCGAGAGCATGCAGCAAACACGCGCGCGCCTTGCACCCTATTGGCTCGATACCATTTTGCCGGAAATCCGGCACGGCAAGCGTATTCTAATCGTTTCCCACCGCAATACTTTACGGGTGCTGCGGATGCTGCTGGATCAGCTGACGCCGTTGCAAGTGATGAAGCAAAAATTTGCGACCGGACGGCCCTTGGTGTACGAACTCGATCGTCATGGCCAAGCATTGCGGCATTATTATGCCGATCAATTGACTTGATCGGATTTGACCTCGTATGCCGGTGATTCATAGCTTTCCCCCGGTTGCGGGAAGCAATGTCAGAATTCTGATTCTTGGCAGCATGCCGGGCGAAGCTTCACTGACCGCCAGCCAATATTATGCTCACCCGCGCAATGCGTTCTGGCCGATCATGGCGCCGTTGCTGCAAATCCAATCCGATGCACCGTATCACCAAAAATTAGCCGCGCTCCGATCGTCTCCCTTTGCACTCTGGGATGTGCTGAAATCCTGCAAGCGAACCGGCAGCCTTGATTCCAGCATCGAAGCCGATACCCAAAAAATCAATGATTTTCAAACATTATTTACCCAACACCCGGCTATCACGCATATCTTCTTTAATGGCGGAAAAGCCGAAGCCTGCTTCATGCGTTATGTTCTGCATCAATATGATTGTGGATCACTGCAATTGACCCGCTTGCCATCAACCAGCCCGGCAAATGCCCGGTTGCCGTTTGAAGACAAGGCTGAAATCTGGCATGAAGCCATTAACCGGGCGTTGGCATCCGATGCTCTGATCGCGGAAACACAAAGCGGGAATACTTGACGTCCGAGCATGGAATACGTTTAACTAACACCTGCAATGAAATAAATTTCTAAGGAAACGCTGATTAATTCACTATACGAGCGAATCACTTCGTTGCGTGGCACTCGCTTCTCGCCTATCTTGTTGATAAGCCTCGATTGCTGCGTTCCGCGCGCCTCGTGCTTCATCTCGTTCGTCGAATTAATCAGCGCTTCCCTAACAAAATACAAGGGGAATTCGCAAAATGAAAAAACTCGTCATTATTGCTTTTGTCATATTTGCAGCCGGATACGTGGCGCTGATGATTCAATATTTTTAATACGGCTTTTTACATCAAAAGGGCATATAAACGCATCGCATGTTAACAAAAAACCTGCATGACCGGTACCGCCAATCTAGCAGGGGGTTTTTCGCGCGGATATATGCCCCTGTTTAACATCAACTGCCTGCTGTTTGTCTTCCTGGCCTTGGCGACCCTGGTATTGCATTCTCAAATCCATCAGTATGAGCCGATCGGACCCGATATCCGGAACGGCAACTGGAAATACCACCCGGCGCACGGCAATCACGCCGAAATCTCCGGCAATATCCTCACCATTTATTCCGGCGACGCAAAAGCTGGCATCAGCGTGCAGCACGATTTATTTCCAGTCAAACCCGGCGTCATGATTCTGGTATCTGCCGAGGTTAAATGCATCCATGTCGTTCCAGGTAAACAGTCCTGGAATAAAGCCAGAATTTTGCTGGCACAAAATGACGGAATAACGGATCGCTGGGAATTGCCGCACACCGTTGTCCAATTGTCGGGCGACAAGGACTGGAAAACTTATCGAACGGCGTTTCCAATTGCCAGTGATACGCAATCGATCAGCCTGTATGCGCAATTAAGCCAAGCAACCGGACTTATGAAAATCAAAAATGTGCAGGTTTTCCCGGTACTGGAAAATGAAGTTTACCCGGTGGTAAAAAAAGCAGTCTTAACTGCATGGGGCTTTTTTTTCTTACTTCTGGCCGGTTCACTGCTTTTCACTCGCGAGCAAACCATAATTCTTCGCGTGCTGTTGCTGGCCGCTTTGATTTCCATACTGGCAGGCACAACGCTCCCCAACGATATCAAGATTGCATTATTGGACGGAATCAGCACGCTGATCAATGCGGAAAGCGAAGCTTTCAAAGCGGCGATCCCGTGGGATTTGGATAAAGCCGGCCATGTATTTTTCTTTTTTCTATTAGGGTTGATACTTCGTGTGATGATGGCAAACGGATCAACCTTTCAAATCATAGCTGTCATTCTGATGCTGGCGGCTGGCACCGAAATAACGCAGCTTTATATTGAAGGGCGAACACCGCTGCCGAGCGATTTTTACATTGACGCCGCAGGCGCTGCCGCCGGTATCGCTTTGGCGGCTTTCCTGGGATTCATCGGGAAAAAGGTTGTTACTGCCGGAAAATAAGCCGAAACGATTTTATCTTGCTACATTTTCCTAGCGGAAAGCGTTACTCAAAACTTCACCCGCACACGATATTTGAGTGTGGACGAAGCTTCGGCCGGCACAGTCACTTTCCATTCTGCGGTATTGCTCACCGGTTTATGGTGGGAATGGCTTTCTTCCAGTATTTTCCAGTCACCTGGGATCGGTTCTTGCACAATCACTTCCACCGCCTCTTTCTTGGCATTCTTGATCACAATTTCATACGCGCTTTCAAATTGATTAACATTGTTACCTATGTTCAAACTTTTGAAATCAATTTGTTTTTTTGCAGCCGTGACATCAAATGAGTAACCTAGTTTTAGACGCACCGTCTCATTTTTGGGCGTGTGATCAATGTTGTCTTCGCCGACAAATTGCGCGTTGCCGGATTGATCGCGTTTGTATACCCGGATTGTGCCCTTGGGTAATGGTATACCCAACCGGTCCGCTTGTTTATTGTCGAATAATACAATCACACTCGCTTTATTTTTCTGCCCCAGATCGCCATGCCCGGAGAAATAATAATAATCACTGCCGGCCAGAATAAGCTCCTTGCGAACCGGGATATCTGACGCATTCAACAACGCAACTTGCTTGGTTTGGTTTTCGTGAATGGTTGTCAATCTGTCCAAGCTGTATAAGTGATATTCCATCAACGGCTCTTGGGCCATTGATGGTGCTGCCGCATCCATCGCACCTTTCGCATACATCGCCAGCGGCCTTGCAACTTCATTTTGCACCCGGTTAACATCGCCAGCCACCAATTGCACTTTTGCATTCGCATAGCTGGCGCCGCTGGTATTAACCAACGTGACCCAACCGGATAGATCCATCCGCTCATCGCGATCGTTCAATTCCGCGACGTAATCCGCTTTCCAAGATAAACCGCCGGTCAAATAACTGAGTTCGAGTTTTTGCGCGGATTGACCGGTAATAGTACCCTGCATGACTAACGTGGGACGATCCCGCAAATTGCCGGGCACATTCTCGAAGGTGATTCTACCCGGTGTCCCGGTTTCGATGCGATCGGCGAATTTAAGCACCACCCCTTCATTGACAGCCAATACCGTAGCGCTTTCTTTAGTTTCCACACCGGTAGCCGGATTAACTCTCATCACAGACACCGTCTTTCCTGCATATTTATTGAGAAGGCTCTGCGGCGTCAGCAAGTCAAAATTGAAATTCTGTTCCAAGACCGTGAGACCGGTTGGATCAACGATGCTCCGAAGCAGCGCGGTTTCCGGCCGGATCAACGCGCTGACATCGCGCCAGGCCAAATTAAATTCGCCATTGGCGATATCAATATGGCGAAAATCTTTTACCAGCGCCAAGTCATTGTTATAAATAGTGACAGCCACCGATTTCTGATCTTTCAGAGTGCTTAACAACTCACTGGAATCGGCCATCGCGCTTGCGAAAGCGTAAACCCATGCACAACCGATGGTGATAAAAACCTTACTAATCTGGCGATGGTTTCGGATTATTTTCACGGAGAGCGGCTTGTCTATTTATTATTTATCAGGTTTGGGCCGCTCGAAAGATAAAACTTTTGCGGTTGGCGCATTTTCAAGCGTTTTAAGGATTTCTTTAGGCTCTTGGAGTACTTTCAGTAATCCGTTTTCTCCAAGAACATTGGCCCACATTTTCTGGGATATTTGTAAACAGGCAGCCATCGGATTATTCGCTTGCTTGCGAATTTGATCGACTTGCCACTGCAAACCGTTCATGCGCTGTTTTAAATGCGACGGCGCCTGAGCTATCAATTCATCAATCATCTGCTGCCGCATGGCTTCGAATTTCTCTGGTTCGTGCTGGGCCAGCTGCGACCACTGATCAAAGTCAAAATCTGGAGCTTTTTCTTCTTCCATAGAATTTAATTAGCAGCTCATCCTTAACGAACATGCTTGCTTTTGATTGGTGATACTCGCTGAAATTAATCGATAAAACCAGTAAAAACTTTAATACCGGAATACCCAAGTTGCCGGGCTTATCCGATAAAAGCCCAAACAGCCGATGCGTTATTATATGCGAAAAATAAAAAAGCCGGAGTCAGTGCTAAATGATATCCGGCTTTTTCAATTGAAACAGCTCTGTTGAATCGTTATTTGAATTGATCCGCCAAGCCGGAGAGCATTTTAACTTTCTCAGTCATCGCCCGGCTTGAGGTCGATAATTTTTCCACCAATTGACCGTTATGCTGGGTAACTTCGTCAATCTGCGAAATCGCTTGATTGATTTGTTCGATTCCGTTGGCTTGTTCCATGGATGATTGAGTAATTTCACCCACGATATCGGAAATTTTCTTGACGCTGTTGGTAATCATTTTTAATGATTCAGCGGATTGATTGACGAGCTGCGTACCACCTTCCACCTTAGCCACGCTATCGTTAATAAGATCTTTGATCTGTTTCGCGGACTCTGCACTACGCCCCGCCAAAGTACGCACTTCGTTGGCAACGACTGCAAATCCCCGTCCTTGCTCTCCGGCTCGCGCCGCTTCTACAGCCGCATTAAGTGCTAATAAATTGGTCTGGAAAGCAATCTCATCGATGACATTGGTAATATCGGCAATTTTCTTGCTGCTTTCGTTAATTTGCGACATTGCCTGAATCGTGCTGGAAACCACATCACCGCTTTTCTCAGCTTGGTTGCGCGCTTCCATAACTAACACATTGGCTTGTTTCGCGTTTTCAGCATTCTGTTGAACGGTTGAGGTGATTTCTTCCATGCTGGAAGCGGTTTCTTCCAAACTGGATGCTTGGTTTTCCGTGCGACCAGACAAATCAACGCTACCTGTAGCAATATCATCCGCAGCATTTTCCAGAACAACCGATGATTCTTTCACCCGGCCAATTGCGGTACGGAGTTTTGCGCCTTGAAATATTTGCGCATATTCTAATTGTCCCAGTTCATCGGTGCGTCCGCTATAAATGAAGCGTGCCACCGGATCGTTAGCGATTTTCTCAGATTTCGCAGCTAGTGCCCGAAGCGGACTCAGCAGCTGGTGAATCACTGCAAAACTGATCATGCCGCCTGTTGCAAAGCCGATTAACGCAAAAAGCAATGAAATCTGTTGTGCCACTGCCAGTCCGGTAAACAGCAACGCAAAAACACCCGTCACTGCCAACACAATTTTGGCCGTAATTCCCATCGGAAATCGAGAAAGCTTTACCGCATCTAATTTGGAACGCTTTTTATCTTCTGGAGATTTTTTGGACATGATCTTCGCATACAAAGCTTCCGCACGCTCAACCCAAACTTTTTCCGGTTTAACCCGGACCGATTGGTAACCGATGATTTTACCGTCTTCATATTGCGGGCTGGCAAAGGCATCGACCCAATAATGATCACCGCTTTTATGGCGGTTTTTGACCATCCCCATCCACGGATTTCCCGCTTTAAGCGCTTCCCACAGCATTGCATAGGCTTCCGGCGGTACATCAGGGTGACGGATGATATTGTGATTTTTATTCTCGAGCTCTTCCCAAGTGAAACCGCTCATTCGGATGAAATCTTCGTTCACCGATGTGAGCGCACCTTTCATATTGGTTGTCGAAATGATCACACAATCGTTATTCATCCCCATATCGCGCTGGGTAACGGGTTCATTAATTCTCATAGCATATTCTCACTCTAATGGACAAGAAAGGTAGGTTTTTTCTTACGACAAAAACTTCAACAACTTTAGTTCTTTGCTATGTTAAAAGAGAAAAAAATAATGAATGTACGGAATAACAGGAAGAAACGAGCTTATTCAATCGACATACATCCGAGAATCAGCAATGGATTCCCGGTTTAGCTTCCAAGAAACTAAGCAGAAAATTTCCGCTAAAAATGATTACATGTTTGTAGGAATAATGTCAGATCAACTTCCAGAAGCTCTTTCGGGTATACGCTTTACATAAAAAGCTAAAACACTGCCGATTACGACTAGCATCACTTTCTGCCAAAGTTCCGGAACAATCAGAATGGAACTACCGAATGAAATTGCCATCAATAAATACGCCCAGCGCTTAACGCGCGCTGGAATACTGTGATAAAGCTGCCATTCACGAATAATTGGCCCGGCGATGCGATTTTCCAGCAATTTCCGGTGAAAGCGTTCCGATCCTCGCGCAAAACAGGCAGCCGCTAATAAAACAAAAGGAGTGGTCGGCAATACCGGCAAGATGGCGCCCAATACCGCCAGGAATAAAGCCAAAAATCCCGCGCCCAAATATAACAACCGGACGAATGGCGATTCATGCAAGCACAACAAGTCCGCCGATTGCAAATCTTCGGCCAGTTGCACATTCTGATTTGAATCACTCGGCTCAGTCATACGCATTTGCAATGGATCAGTTTCATGAATGATTTGAAAAAGGAGCATGAATTATTGCCAGTTAGACAATATAAATCAAGCACTATCAGCACACGATATCGCCTGAAAACTAACCCTGAAAAAGAAGCGGCGTTACCGGCTATAATATTGAAGCGCTATTCATCCATATTAACCAGATTTATTTTTATTGTTGAGGACACTATGAAGAAGACAAAAACATTGTTGAATTTTATGATCATCCTGCTTGCTTTGGCGATACCCCAAGCGGCCTTCTCTTATAAGGACTCAGCCAGCAACAGCGCGGACGATCCCGCATTTCAAAAAATTGACACCAAAGTCGGTACCGGAGAAGAAGCGGAAATCGGTAAAACCGTCAATGTGCACTATACCGGCTGGCTATATGATGAGGATGCTCCAAACAAGAAAGGCCCCAAATTTGACAGCTCGCATGATCGCAAAGAACATTTCTCATTCATGCTGGGCGCCGGACGGGTGATCAAAGGCTGGGATAAAGGCGTTCAAGGTATGAAAGTCGGCGGACAGCGCACATTGATCATCCCGCCATCGATGGCCTATGGTTCACGTGGCGCGGGCAATATCATTCCACCGGATGCCACGTTGATTTTTGAAGTGGAGCTCATCGGTTTAAAATCCGGCGCGTATCACTAGCCTTGGTCTGAAGATTCCTTCGCCCAGCGGATGAATCTTCGGTAAAGCGATCCCCATTGTCACTAACCTGATCGCTGCACAGTAACGGAGCATTCACCATCGCTTGCTGATTACACCGGCATCCAAATTGATCAACCCGCCGCAGAAATTGAGGGAGTTCCATGATGACTTCAAGCGGACAGCAGCTTCAACATAAACGGCTTCGCCGCCTCGCCATCGGTCTTGGCATCGTCAGCGCGCTGATTGCGCTGCTGGCCGCGCTCGGCGTGTTCTGGTTACCCGGTTTTACCAAATCGCAACTGGAAACACGCTTGACCGAGATGCTCCAGCGGCCGGTTAGCATCGCCGCACTGGAACTCAAGCTGCATACGCTCGAGTTGATTATTCACGATTTCCAAATCAACGACCGCGCGTCTTCTCCGGAAACACCCGCTCCGCTGCTATCATTCCGGAAACTGCATGTCGACTTGAGCATTGAATCGCTTAAGTACCGCGCTCCTGTTGTTTCTGCAATAACACTCACAAATCCGCAAATACGCTTAATCCGCGAAGCCAATGGGCAATTCAATATTGCCGATTTGCTGGAAAAATTTACCAAAACCGGCGATGAAACTACCGAAACCAGCGAACAAGCCAATCAATTTTCTGTCAGCAACATCAGCATTCACGATGGGCGCATCGAGTTGATCGATCGCAGCAAAAACAGCGAACATGTCGTTTCGGAAATAAACTTGAATATCCCTGCCGTCGCTCGCTTGAATGGCGCCGAAACCGGCTGGATAGAGCCGCAATTCAATGCCAAGATCAATGCCGCACCGGTTTCACTGACCGGTAAATTACACCCCTTTACCGCAAAACAAGAAGTAACACTGGATTTAAAATTCAATGCGATCGACATCGCGCATTACAAGCCTTACTTATCGCTGCCGCAAGGCGTACAACTGCTGACCGGCTACTATGACGGCGCGTTGACCTTCAATATCAATCAACAACCCGATCAAGCGCCAAAGTATCTGCTCAACGGCACCACCACACTACGGCAACTCACTTTCAGTAATAACGCGGTGGCAACCCCGTATCAAGCCGGAATGCAGAAACTCGAAATCGCTTTCGCAAAAACCGATCTTACGGGAGCAACACCATTCCGCGTCCGGTTAAACAGCCATCAAATCGCCTTGACCCGTCAAGGCGACAATGAACCGGCACTGGCGCTGGGCAAGTTAAGCATCAATAACCTCGGCATCCATGCAAATAAACAACGTATTACATTGGGCGACATTGTGCTGGATGACTTCAAAGCTTCATTCCGGCGCGATGCGCAAGGCGCGATCGATATTGCCAAGCTATTCAGCCCCGATACCGGAACCGGACCGGAAGCCAAAGTTACCGTTGCAGCAGCAGCATCACCATCACGCATCCCGATACCATTACGCAAGCCTTCCCTTGGCTCAAGCAGCGCGATAACCGCCAAGAATCAGCCTGCTGCACCGGCCACTGCCAGTGCTCAGGCAACATCGAGCAACAAACCTTGGACACCGCAGATTAAAAGCATTCAGCTTAACAACGCCGCACTCCGCTTCGAAGATCTTTCACTGGCCAAAGTCACACCGATGATTATCGATTCGTTGAACGTAAGCCTCGAAAACATCGACCCGGAAGGTGCAAATCCGCTCAATCTCGCTTTGCAAGGACAAGTCAATCAGCATGGCAGCATTAAAGCCAACGGTTCTCTCGCATGGTCGCCGCTGGCCGCCGATTTGTCGCTCGATCTCAATTCCGTGGATATTGTGTCCTTGCAAGGCTGGCTAGGCGATCAATTGACCGCATTATTAACGAGCGGGGATGTTTCCTTTAGCGGAAATGTTAAAGCCGGTGGAAATCCGTTGAAAATTGAGATCAAGGGTCAAAGCAAACTGGCCAATTTCAATCTGATTGATAGCCAAAAAGCACACGATCTGCTGCATTGGAAAAAACTGGATATCGCCCAGCTCGATTTTGTCAGCGATCCCCTTCGCGTCAATATCGGCGCTATTCATCTGGGTGATTTCTATGCGCGCATGACCATCCTGCCGGACGGCACCCTCAACCTGAAACAAATTTTCCGTCAGGAACAGAAAGCGCCGGACAACGTGGCGGGCGCTACTGCCGCAAGCACTCCACCAGCCAGCGCCAAAAATGAAGCACCGATTCATATCGATAAAATTTTTCTGCAAAATGGCAGTATCAAATTTAACGATCGCTTCATCAAACCGAATTACCATGCCAACCTGACCGCGCTTGCCGGCCAAATCGGCCCGCTATATCCGGGCAAGTCTGGCAAAATCGATATTCGCGGCATGGTCAGTAAAACCGCGCCATTGCAAATCAGCGGCGCGATTGATCCGTTCAGCGCCGAACTGCTGCTGGATATCGTTGCGCAAGTGAAGGACATCGATCTGCCGCCGTTGAGCCCCTATTCGGCAAAGTATATCGGTTATGCGATCGAAAAAGGCAAACTGTCCGCGGACGTAAATTACCAGGTCGAGAACGGCGCGTTGACCGCCGATAACAAAATCTTTCTGGATCAATTCACCCTCGGCGAAAAAATCGACAACGAAGCCGGCGGATCGCTTCCGATCAGCCTGGCAATCGCACTATTGAAAAACCGCCGCGGTGAGATCGACATTCACCTGCCGCTCAAAGGATCGATCAATGACCCCGATTTCAATCTCGGGGACATTATTTTTCAGGCATTGATCAATCTGATTACCAAAGCGATCACTTCGCCGTTCTCGCTGCTCGGTTCGGTTATGGGAGGTGGCGAAGAGCTTTCGGAAATCCCGTTCACACCTGGTTTCGCCACCATTGATGAAGCATCCATGCAACGGCTGCAAGCCCTGTCTGACGTGTTAAAAGACCGGCCATCGCTGCAACTGGAAATTTCCGGCCACTTCGATCCGGTAAACGATCATGAAGGACTCAAACAAGCCATTCTGCAGAACACCATTAAAGCGCATAAATTGGCGGACGATGCCAAGAAAGGCATTGCCGGCGGCACCATCGCGCAACTGACGCTAACGCCGGAAGACTATAATAAGTACCTTGAAATCGCTTACAAAAAAGAAAATTTCGAGAAACCCAAAAACGCCATCGGTCTGGCAAAATCCCTGCCCAGTGCTGAAATGGAACAATTGATGCTGGCGCATATCACCATCCATGACAACGATCTGCAAGTTTTGGCGGAAAATCGCGCCATCGCTGCAAGGGACTGGCTCATTGAGAACGGCGGCATCAACGGCGACCGGATTTTTGTCGTCGGCAGCCACGAGGATACCGGCAGCGAACAGCATCCGGGTAGCCGGGTCGAGTTTATATTGAAGTGAAGCTGTGTTTTCCAGTCACTCGCTATTGAATGAATATTTGTCAGTGAATTATGAACTATCGATTCTTTTGGAAACCGCTATCTTGGATCTTATCCATTAGCCTATTTATAGTTTTTCCGGCGCATTCCCATGCCGCCGAACCTGTCGCCATCAAACCGCATGAGCAACCGGATGCTTGTAACCCCGATATTCCGCAAATCCGTGTAACCGTGAACGGCGTGAAATCGGGCGGCGTGCTCAATGTCGAGTTGTACCACGACCCGGATTATTTTTTGTTTAAAAAAGGACGATCACGGAAAGTCCGCACCCCGGCCATCAAAGGACAACAAAAAGTCTGCATGAACCTGATCCAATCCGGTACCTACGCCGTGGCGGCCTACCAGGATATCGACGGCAACCGCAAATTAAAAAAACAGTGGAATCAGCTCCCGCTCGAGCCGTTCGGTTTATCGAACAATCCCGTGCAGCGCTTCGGTTTTCCCCGATTCAGCGATTCGGCTTTCACTACCGGCCGCTTGGGCGCGGATATCGCAATCGATCTGAAACAACCGGTTGATCCCTGATGCCATGCGCATGCTCAGCAATTTTCTGATTATCCTGCTGGCCGCTTATTTATTCCTGGTACTACTGGTGTATTGGGTGCAGTCTCATTTGGTGTACTTCCCTGACAAGCAGCTCAGCAATACGCCCGGCGTGTTCGGATTGGAATACACTTCGATCAGCATCCCAACCAGCGATGGCGAAACCTTGCATGGCTGGTGGGTACCGGTGGCTGACTCCAAAGGAACGGTGCTGCTGTTCCACGGCAACGCCGGCAATATTTCTCATCGTATCAACTACCTGACGATGTTTAGCAAGCTCGGCTACAACACCTTATTACTCGATTATCGCGGCTACGGTCAAAGCAGCGGCAAACCGTCGGAATCCGGCACCTATCTGGACGCGCAAGCGGCCTGGCGGTATTTGACTGAAACCAAAGGCATTGCGCCGGAACACATCGTTTTATTCGGTGAATCGCTCGGCGGCGCGGTAGCCGTCTGGCTGGCGGCCAAGGAAAAGCCGGGGTTGCTGGTGCTGGCTTCAGCATTTACTTCCATCCCGGAACTGGCGGCGGAATTTTATCCCTTTTTACCGGTGCGCTGGATCAGCCATTTTGAATACAATACGTTACAAGCCTTGCAAGCAGTTCATTGCCCGGTTTTTATCGCGCATAGCCCGCAAGATGATATTGTGGCGTTTCATCATGGCCAGCGGCTGTTTCAAGCCGCTCATGAACCCAAGCAGTTTCTGGAGCTGGAAGGCAGTCACAACACCGGCTTCATTTTCATGCAGCCAGCATGGAAAAAAACATTGGGCACGTTTATGAATCGTCATTTGACTAACCAATCAAAATTCATCGTTGATTGATTCATACTACACCTGACCGCATCAATCCTTCCGGTGACCGCGGTCGTGATCTTTCTTGCCATGGCCGTCCTTGTCGCGATTTTTATCTTTTCCGCGTCCCGGATGGTCATTGTCATCGCCTCTGCCGCCGTTCTGCGGATGCCGGTGTGATTCGTTGTAACGTTCACGGTGGCGATCGGAATCACGCTCGTCATAATGACGGTGCGAATCGATCGCCTGTCCTCGCGGATGCGCATGCTGGCTTTGATAATGCGGTAAGTAAACATCGTTGTACCAATTTTGCTGCACAAAATAGACCGGCTGATAACAAGCATTATAGCGATGACAATATTTGTTCCAGCGCTTGGCATGGCCCGGCGGCACATACAAATAAACCGGCTGCTGCTGTATAGCGCCCGCAGGCGGTATCGCCACTACAGGATTCGGATAAATCAACCGCGGCACCGGATAATGACCGCCGAGCGTGATTTGGCCATAAAACCCGGGTTGACCGATGCTGATAGTCACTCCGACATCACTCGCCAACGCCGGTAAAGAAATAACTGTAATCAGTGCCGCCAATGACAATGTTCGCATGTCAAACCTCTCTGTGATGAAAATAATGGATAAATTGAAACCGCCCGTGTATTGCTCCTGGTAATAGTACTGTACTCGAGCGCGACAATTAGAAAAAAATGACTGCGTCAAAACAGTGCGATTCCCCTATAATCCTTTTGCCTTGATTGCAAGCAAGTTAATGGAAAACGCATTCGGGTCATTTTACTTGGAGTCACAAAATTTCTGGCCCTGATCAAACCATTTACGATTTGGCGGTTAAAACCGGACAAAACCTCGCCGCTCATAGCTGGATGCTGGTAACGGCCGAGTCTTGCACCGGCGGCTGGACCGGACAGGCAATCACCGCGATCCCCGGCAGTTCGGCTTGGTATGAACGCGGCTTCATCACCTACAGCAACGCTTCGAAACACGAAATGCTCGGCGTGCGACAAACCACGCTGGATCAATATGGCGCGGTTTCACCGCAAACCGCAACGGAGATGGCGGCGGGCGCGCTTAACCGGAGCCGCGCCCACATCAGCGTAGCCATCACCGGCATTGCCGGACCGGACGGCGGCACGGCCGGAAAACCGGTCGGGATGGTATGCTTCGGCTGGATGCACAGAAACGGCCTGGCGCGGCAAGAAACACATTATTTCCACGGAAATCGCGAAGCCATCCGCGGTCAGGCGGTTATCATCGCATTGCAAGGCATCTTGAACCTGATCGATGAAACCCCGTTGACGGCCTGATGCGCATAACCATTACCCGATGAATAACCTTGTTTCTCTACTCAAAAGGCACTATGCCGTTTTCTCGCTGCTGCTGATCAGTATTTTCCTGGCCGCGGCGGGAATCTATGCCGATCGTTTGCATTCCCGCTATAGCCAGCGTGAATTGCACAGTTCGATGCTATCCCGGTTGAGCCTGTTGCGCGCCAATCTCGAAGGAAAAATCACCAGCAATGCGCAGTTAGTCCAGGGATTGGTCGCTTCCATTTCCGTGGAGCCGGATCTATCACAGGAAAAATTTGCCGGCCTGGCGCGGCATCTGTTTAACGAACAGTCGCAACTGCGCAATATCGGCGCCGCACCTGATCTCGTTATTCGTTATATGTATCCGATTCAAGGCAATGAAGCGGCGATCGGTCTTGATTTCCGGAAGCATCCAGAGCAACTCGATGCGGTGTTACAGGCGCGCCGCAGCGGCGACCTGGTGCTGGCCGGCCCGCTTGACCTGGTACAAGGAGGACTCGGTTTAATCGCGCGCATCCCGGTATTTACGGATGACCCTGAAACCGGCAATCCGGCATTCTGGGGCGTAATTTCCGCAGTCATCGACATTGACCGGCTGTATCAAGCCAGCGGTTTGCCGGATTTCACCCGGGAATTCGATATCGCCATACGCGGTAAGGACGGATTGGGCAAGAACGGCGCGGTGTTTTTCGGCACCGCGCAAATTTTCGAGCAGCAGCCGCTATTGCTGGATATCACCTTGCCAACGGGTTCGTGGCAAATGGCGGCGATTCCGAAAGGCGGATGGTCTGCTGCAAACGGTGAACAACTTTTCTTCCGCTTAGGATTGGCTGTGACCGGCGTGCTGTTCCTGCTGCCCTTGATCGTCATCGGTAAATTTCACCAAAAGCGGCTGGCAAGCGAAGCCCGCCTGAATGCGCTGTTCGAGATGTCGCCGGTCGGGATTGCCCTCAACGACTACCGCAGCGGGAAATTTCTCGAGGTCAATGACGCCTTGCTGGCGCCGACCGGCTATACCCGAGCGGAATTGTTGAAAATGACTTATTGGGATATAACACCCGATGCGTATCTTCCGGATGAAAAAGCGCAACTGAGCGCCTTGGATTTGAAAGGGTATTTCGGCGATTACAAAAAGGAATATATCCGCAAGGACGGCAGCCGCTATCCGGTAAAACTCAACGGCGTCGTTATCTACGATGCTTCCGGGCGCAAACTCATCTGGTCGATCGTCGAGGACATTACGATCAGCACACAAGCCGAACGCGCTGTACTTGAAAGCAAGAAAAAATATCAGCAACTGGTCGAGGATATTGGCGACAAATTCGTCATTTACAGCCACAAAGCGCATACCGGCGTGTTGACTTATGTAACCGGCGGCATGGAAAAAATCTTCGGATTGAATAACACCGAAGTGATTGGCAAGTCCTGGGACAATCTGATCAACTGGCTGCCCGATTCGCGCGAGCAAGCCTATGGCGTGGTAAGTGACATGATTGCGGGAAAAATTGATTTCTTCCAGTTTGAAATGACATTCATCCACCCCAATGGCCTTGAACGAACGATTCTCGCATCCTGCCATCCTGCAACCGACGAGGAGGGCGATATCGTTATTGAGGGTATCGTCGAAGACATCACGGAACGTAAGACCACCGAACACGCGCTGATTACCGCGCGGCAAGAAGCCGAGCGCGCCAATAAAGCCAAATCCGAATTTCTTTCGCGCATGAGTCATGAACTGCGCACCCCGATGAATGCCATTCTGGGTTTCAGCCAGTTACTGGAAATGGAAAAGCTCGATGCATTGCATTTGAAATATATCAAGGAAATCAAAAATGCCGGCGTTCATTTGCTGGCGTTGATCGACGATGTGCTCGATCTGGCCAAAATCGAATCGGGGCGGATCGACTTGAAACTGGAGGCGGTTGCGCTGGCGCCGCTGCTGGAAGAATGCATGGCGCTCACCGGACTGCAAGCCGCCAAGCAAGCGATTGTGATAACGCATGCGGATTGCGCTGGCACCGTGTTGCGCGCAGACCGCATCCGCCTCAAGCAAGTGTTGGTTAATCTACTGTCCAACGCCATCAAATACAACCGCGCGGGCGGTAAAGCGCATATCGGCTGCAGCAATTCAGGCCGTCCCGGTTTCGTCCAAATACGCATCACCGACACCGGCAAGGGGATCGCCGCGGATAAACTGGCCGAGCTTTTTCAACCGTTCAACCGTCTCGATGCCGCTTATTCGGGAATCGACGGCACCGGTATCGGGCTTTACTTGACGCGTCAGCTGGTGGAATCCATGCATGGCCGGATCGGCGTCGACAGCAAACCGGATCAAGGCAGCACCTTCTGGTTTGAGCTGCCGGGTGATTCCCTGCCCAGTCATGCCGCAGCGTCGGCCGGTTTGCCGCCAGCGGCGCCATTGCCGTCGCCGCGCAACAAACAAGTGATCGTTTACGTGGAAGACAATGCAGCCAATGTCGAATTGATCAAGCAGATCATGATCCATCGCCCGCAAACCCGGCTGCTGACCGCACTCACGCCGGATGACGGGCTGGAACTGATCCGGCAGCACCACCCGGATCTGATATTGCTGGATATCAATTTGCCCGGCATGAGCGGCTTCGAAGTATTGAATCGCATCCGGCAACTGCCGGCATGCGCCGCCACGCCGGTAATCGCGGTAACTGCCAAAGCCATGCCGGATGATGTCGAAACCGGCCTGAAAGCGGGTTTTTCCGCTTATCTGACCAAGCCCCTCGATATCGAACAGTTTCTGAAAACCATCGACGGTTTCGATCAACTTCGAAGCAACGCTAAGGGAAATACTGATTAATTTGCCGGGCAAGACGACCGCTCAGCGCAACGGATCGCTTATGCAGGCAATTGACCGGCATTTCCCTAACAATTCAAGGGTTAAGGGTTTCCCTTAGAAAAAAACCAGAGTTTCCCCAATATTAATCCTTCACCCGCTTCGTTATGATGCACACCATGATCAATTTGGAGTCATCCATCATGAACAGAAAACTATCTATCTACCTCGCTATTGTACCCATCCTTTTGGTATTGATCGGTTGCGCGCAAGTCGGCCCGGTCAATCCGCAAGATGTTGCCGCCAAAAATGCGAAAACCCATCAAGAGCATAATAGCTTGGCTTCGTACTACGATAACGTGGCTAAAGAAATGGATAGCAAAGCGACACAGAATAAAGCGTTGCTCAAAGACTACGAAGGACACAGCGAATATTATGGCAGACGCGGACAGGATTTCCATTCGCATGCAACCGCGAATCTTCGTCATTATGAGCAAGAAGCGCAAGATGCGCTGAGAAAAGCGGAATTCCATCGCAAAGTCGCAGCGGAATTATTAAAACGCGAGCTCGCTCAGCCATCTGAAACAACCGATCCGGCGGCTGCGCGCGAAGTTAAAGTAAAACTGAAATCAGATTCCGACAATTTGAATTAATTAACGGATAAAATAGCCTATCGATTATGATGTGACGATATAGCGTAGCTAAGCGCAACCTTTAGGAAATTCCATTCCCCTTGCTGTTCCGGTTTGAATAAAGCCGGAAGCGGGGGAATGGAATTTTTGCGTATGCCGGAACCTGACAATATTTATCAAGAAATGATGCGAACGTTTAACAGGCCGTTGAAAAACGTTTTTGAGGCAGCCGATATAAGGCGAAAGCACTCGAAAAATCGCAGTTTATGCGTAATAAATGAGCATTTTGAACCTATTTTTAGCACCGTAGCGGCAACGCAGATGGCTTTTCAACGGTCTGCCAGGGAAGCGCTGATTAATTCAACGAACGTAATGAAGGGCGAGGCGCACGGAACGGAACAACCGAGGCCTATCAATCTGATAGGCGAGGGAGTGAGTACCGCGCAACGAAGCAATCCGCTCGTGCAGTCAATTAATCGGCGCTTCCCTAAACTGCTGGCTGCTGTCGCAAGCAGCGCCTTACTTTGTGCGTTTTTTCCAGGAACCGGCCAAGCCGATCCGTTGCAAAATTTTATCAAACACAGCCGGTTGGAATTGGGCGGCTGGGTTAATGGCGGCGCAACCTTCAATCCAAGCCAATCGGGCGGATTCAACGGTCCGGTGATTTTTGCCGATCAAGCGAACCGCTTTCAATTGAACCAATTCAATCTGTTTTTACGCCGCTCGGTGGTATCCGAAGGGAAGAAATGGGATTTCGGCGGACGCTTCGATTTCATGTTCGGAACCGATCCCATTTTCACGCAAGCCTTTGGCGTGCCGGCCTTCGATGTCAATACCGGCGAACCGATGAAAAGAAGCAACTGGGATTTGGATTTGTGCTGCAACTCCTCAAAAACCTACGGTATTGCATTACCGCAAGCGTATCTGGAGACCTACGTGCCGGTCGGTAACGGATTGAATGTCAAGTTTGGGCATTTCTACACCCCGACAGGCTTTGAAACCGTTCCCGCGCCGGATAATTTCTTCTATACACGCGCCTACACCTTGAACGTCGGCGAGCCTTTCACGCACACCGGCATGCTGGCTAATTACATCGTCAATAAAAACTGGGAAATTCTGGGCGGACCGCTCACCGGCAGCGCCAACGGCGGCTGGGATGGCGGCTGGGACAAGCAATTGGGGAACTGGTCCGGACTCGCCGGTTTTACTTGGAAAAGCGACAGCAGAACCACCACGTTTCATTTTTCCGGAACCTACGGGCAGGTATCCAGCCGCAGCGATGAAATCTGGGCGTTCTACAACGTCGTGCTGCAACACAAAATCACTCCGAAAACCTTACTGGTATTGCACCATGTTTATGGCGAAGCCAGCGGGATACTGCTGAACAACCTTAAATACACCAATGTGGTTCAGGATGCCGAATGGATGAGCGCCATTGCGCACTTGTACTACGATATCACCGACAATCTGGCAATCGGTGCGCGCGCCGAATGGTATCGCGATCAAGACGGCTTCCGCAATCCGTCGCCGTTCCGGATCGCCGCCGCCACCAATGTCGTCAACGGCACCGCGATCAGTTACGCAGGCAATCTGAGCCGAGTCACCATCACCCCCGCCGACTATTACGATTTCACCGTCGGTTTAAATTGGAAAGCCGCCAAATCGCTAGGACTTAAATCCCCGTTGTTGCAGAAATTACGCGTCCGCCCCAATATCCGCTACGACCGGGTCGATGCTTACCGCGCTGAAGCCTACCGGCCTTTCGCCGGCCACAAAGACCAGATTTTATTCTCCCTGGATTTTGTGCTGCCGTTCTGATTTCGCATCAAGCAGTTCGTTTTAGACGGCTTCGAGACAATGCCGCAACTAGGCGCATGATGCCCCCCTGTCACGCTTCCGGATGCCGGTCGACCTGCGAAATAAGGCGGTCGCAATAAGCAATCGCAATCGCGGAAAGTAGAAATGCAAGATGAATGCCGGTTTGCGCGATTAATGTTTTTTCATCGTAAGCGGCCGCATTAATGAATGTTTTCAGCAAATGAATCGACGAAATACCGATGATCGCCGTGGCCAGTTTCACTTTCAATACCGACGCATTGACGTGTGACAACCACTCCGGCTGATCGGGATGTCCTTCCAGATTCATGCGTGAAACAAAGGTTTCATACCCGCCGATGATCACCATGATCAGCAGATTCGAAATCATCACCACATCGATCAAACCGAGCACCACCAGCATAATGGCGGTTTCGGTCAGCTTCTCGGGCCTGTCTGCGCCTTTAATCGTCACCGTATCGAGGATATGCTGCAATGCGCTTTGATTGCCCAGCACCGCGCCGATCAAATCCGACAGCTCAACCCAGAAGTGAAACACATATACACACTGCGCCAATACCAGCCCAAAATACAAGGGCAGTTGCAGCCAGCGGGTCAGAAACAGAAAATAAGCGATCGAAGGAATGCGCCTGGAAGGCGTGGAGCGATTGTTTTGCTGCATATTATTCATGGTTCAAAAAGTACGGAAGGTTAACATAGCGGCGGATAAAAACGAAATCCGGCGTTCTTGGGCGACAGATAGGCCGGATGCAGCCGGCCGGTCAACTGACTCAACGGCTTTCCCGCTTCTGTTGCCACTTCAGCGTCCCATAGGCGCCCAGATAAGTACCGATGAACGCGGCTGCAACGTACGCATGGTTCTCGACATAATTAGTAATGGTAAATGCATTGGCAAGTATCAACGTCGCTGACCAAAACGCCGCGGCATGCGGGTTTTTATTACTGAGGTTAATGAAATACAGCGTACCGCAAACGTTGGCAAACCCCATGGATAGCGCAACCAGGCAAAAGGTAGTTATCGAAAAATCCATTTTATCGCCCGATAATCAGGCCGCTCGCCATCTCATGCCTTATTATAATTCGGCGCAATAACAATTGCGCGCTGCCTTGCTTTCAATATGTCCCATGGGTTGAAAATCCGTATCGTCCTGCGGTAGCTTGGTAGGATGTGCCGACCACAAGGAGGCGCATCGAACGTATCATTCAACCCCCTCGATATCATAGCTCACATGACCTCCCCAATTCTCCGGATAAACACCTTGTTCAACATAACGATGAAAGCTGGAATAAGGCCAATCGCGCACACTTTTTACCCAGCCATGTTTGAGGAGGCTCTGAAAAAGGTAGCGAGCGACGGTCAGGCAAGGCGAAATCAGTTGAAAAAGCGCAGTTTACACCGAGCCCGGTAGGATGTGCCGACCGCAAGGAGGCGCATCGAACCTATCATTCCAGCCCCTCGATATCATAGTCCTCATCATTTCCCCAATGCTCGGGATAAACGCCTCTTTCAACATAT